>BNJV01000850.1_pt1 | contig 112026 bp, 163 predicted proteins | sample 8540591 | NCBI WGS metagenome assembly BNJV01 (sample SAMD00202457, study PRJDB9452) | human saliva metagenome | host: Homo sapiens
AGATTAAAAACCTTTTGTGCTAGTTTTATGCATGCTTTCACCTCACAATTTTTAAGAAATAATGATAAATAGTTGATGTATTGGTATCTTTAGTATATCGCTTTCATAAAAGAAGTGAATATTTGAAGCAAACTTCAAATATTTTCAAAAATCTACAAAATTTTAGTATACAAATTTACTGATTCAATAATTCGACTTTTTCTGCGCTTTTCCTTTGACTGTAAAAATCTTTCGAAACGAGATAAAATATCATCCTCTTTTAGAAAGGATTGTGACTGTTGAGAAGCGGTCTTGAATTTCAAGTGTGCCAATTTCATCAAAAGAGAATATGGTACAAAGTGCACCAATAATATCTTTTGGACGTATCTTATCATTTCTTCCTGCACGAATAAGGATGTGCGTTACCTGTGTGGAAGGTGTGCTTTCTTTTGGTATGGAATCGATAAATCAACTGGGTGTGTATCTTGTGGTCTATATGCTTGACTATGCATGCGGATATACATGCCAACTTCTGACCTCATATCTTCAGGTGTTAGTAATGAAATAGAAATACCTTCATCACCTTGATGTGCAGTACGACCAGAGCGATGAATGAATGTTTCCGTATCAATAGGAATATCATAATGAATTACATGGGATAGTTCATGAATGTCGAGGCCTCTAGCAGCTGCGTCTGTCGCAACCAATACGCGAATATCACCTTTACGGAAATCACTCATGATTGCGATACGTTTTCTCTCATCAAAATAACCAGAGAAAGCAGAACTAAGAATATTATTTCTTAGTAGTAGATCTGATAATTCAATGGCGGTACTACGATGATTTACAAATACAATCGCCGATGTGATAGGAAGCGATTGTAGTAGAGATAGTAAAGAAGCTTTCTTGTCTTCTGTCTCAAGATAGTAAGAATAAATCTTTTCATTTATCGCTACACTTCCTTGCAGCATTTCTTCAAATGGTGTATCGAAGTAAGTTTGAATTGTATCATTTTTTGTGGCAGATAAACAAATTGTTTGAACACCATGAATTTCTTTTCGTAATTGATTTACATCTTCTGATTGGCCAGTTGAGTAAACTTGATCAGCTTCATCAATGATAAACAGTGATAACTTTGAAAGATCAAAGGCACCCTGTGTATAGAGGTCTAATAGCCTACCAGGAGTTCCAATAATGATATGTGGATGATGACGTAGTGCATTTAGCTGCTTTTCGGTATCCATGCCACCAATCAAAGTAACAATATGTACCTGTGTATAGGAAGCGAGCAACTTGGCTTCTAATGAGATTTGAATCGCGAGTTCTCTTGTAGGAGCCACAATTAAAGTAGAAGTAAAATCATCATTTGGATTTACTTGCTCAATCGCAGGAATCAAATAGGAGGCAGTTTTTACCACTACCCGTTTTGGCTAGTACAAATAAACTTTTTCCATCTTGAATCATCGGAATAACAGTTTCTGAATCGGTAATAAGGAATGATAGCCCATTTCATTGAGGGCATTTTGGATAGAATTTGATAGTTTCATGGCTTAATCTTAGCACACATTGAAAAACTGCTGAGATGTCATGCAGAGAATGGATAAAACTAGTACAATAATAGTGGAAAACTGGAGGGACAGCATGTTTCAGGATACTATAGCCGCAATCGCCACTGCAGATGCGATGGGAGCCATCTCCGTCATTCGTATTTCTGGTAGTGACGCAATTCAAATCGTTACCGACTTAACAGGTAAAGATTTTTAGCGATGCCAGGGGATATACAATTCATTACGCAACCATTAAAGAAGGAAATGAATCTGTTGACGAAGTACTCGTCAGCCTTTTCCGTGCACCAAAATCATATACAGGTGAAGATGTTGTAGAAATCTCTTGTCATGGTGGTGTCTATATCACAAGAAAAGTATTGTCCCTCATTCTCGGCGCAGGTGCACGTATGGCACGTCGTGGAGAATTTACAGAACGTGCGTTCCTTAGTGGAAAAATGGACTTGTCCCAAGCAGAAGGTATCAATGATTTAATTTGGGCAAAGGATGAAATTAACGCAAAGAGCGCAATCCATTCATTAAAAGGGTCTGTCGCAAAACTAATGCGACCATTAGAAGAAGATTTAACACAAATCATTTCGAATATTGAAGTAAATATTGATTATCCTGAGTATGATGATGTACATCAATTAACCGAGGAGGAAATTCTGCCAAAGGCAGAGAAGTGGATTGATGATATTCATCAGATCATCGTAACAGCGCAACAATCTGCAGTGATTAAAGAAGGAATTAATACCGTTATCTTGGGTAGACCAAATGTTGGTAAGTCCTCCTTATTGAATGCGTTGTTAGAAGAAGATAAGGCAATCGTTACAGATGTGGCTGGAACGACAAGAGACCTTGTAGAAGGAACTGTACGTCTAAATGGCATCACATTAAACTTGATTGATACTGCAGGTATTCGTAAGAGTGATGATGCGATTGAACAGATTGGTATTACCAAATCCTTACAAGCATTAGAAAAAGCACAGCTTGTGATTGTTGTATTGGATGGTTCTGAAGAATTAACCGAAGAAGATCAAGAACTATTAGAAAAGACAAAGAATCATAATCGTATTGTTGTATATAATAAGAAAGATAAAGGATAGTATGCATGCAGGTATATCTATCAGTGCTATCCAAAAGGATATTACAGAACTAACAAATGCGATTGTGGAGAAATATCAAAGTGAGTATATCGCAGCCAATAGCGATACATTAAATAATGAAAGACAGATAGGTTATGCTTTGCAGGCAGAACAAGCAATGAACGATGCAGTAAATGCATTACATGCAGGTATGGAGCTTGACTTAGTAACAATCGATTTAGAAAAAGCGTGGACTGCATTACGACAGATCACTGGAAAGGCAGGCAAAGAAGATCTCTTAGATGAAATCTTCTCACGCTTCTGTTTAGGAAAATAAGATGAATGAATTACATTATGTAGATACCCATTGTCATTTGATGGGAGAAGAATTTCAAGAAGATTTAGAAGAAGTTATCACACGCTGTAAAGAAAAGCATGTGGATAAATTAATGATTATTACATTATCACTAGAAGAAACAAAACAAGCCATTGAATTTGCCAAACGCAACCCTGAAAACTATAAGGTTGCGGCGGGTATCTTTCCAGAAGATGTGACAAAGATAGATGAAAAATACTGGAATGAATTTTTGTGAGTTAGCCAAAAGATCCCAATGGTAACTGCGATTGGAGAGATTGGGACTAGAGTACCGCTGGGTTACAGATGAAGCTGAACGTGCTGTACAGCGTGAATACTTTTGCAAAGTTAATCGAGCTTGCTAGAGAAGTAAATAAACCAATCTTGGTACATTCTAGAGATGCCATGCAGGATACCTTTGATATCATGAAGAAACATCACTGGAAGGGATTATTACATTGTTTTCCAGGTTCAAAAGAGATGGCAAAAGAATTTACAAAGTTAGGTTACTATATCGCACTTGGGGGCGCGTTAACATTTAAAAACGCAAGACACTGCTGTAGATGTGGTAGAGACTATCAACTTAAAACTACTTACTGAGTGAAACAGATGCACCATACATGGCACCAGTTCCAGTACGTGGTACTCGAAATGAACCATCCAATATTCCATATATCGTAGCGAAGATGGCAGAGATTCGAAATATGCCAGTTGAAGATATGGTTGCACAAATCGATACCAACTGGACTAGATTCCTGGAGGAAGCTGATGGATAGCATTCATGAGATAATCGTCGTGGAAGGAAGGCATGATACACAACAATTAAAGAAATACTTTTGATTGTGAAACAATCGAAACTGGTGGCAGTAGTATCGATGATAAAGTTATTGAAAGAATACGTTATGCGGCAGATACACGAGGTGTAATTGTCTTTACAGATCCAGATACACCAGGGAATCAAATTCGTCATATTATCAATCAACATGTTCCTAACTGTAAGAATGCATTTGTGGATAAGCATCATGCACGCACAGAGAAGAAGGTGGGAATTGAACATGCGGATAAAGATACATTGTGGAATGCATTACAGAATGTTGTAACAATCACCGATGTACCAAAGGGCAGTTTGACGATGAGTGATTTACTTTGAACTTGGGTTAAGTGGTCAATCTGATAGTGCAGAATTACGACGCAAAGTTGGAGAATACTACCATATTGGAGATGGCAATGCGAAGACCGTGCTTGCAAGGTTAAACTGTCTTACGATTAGCAAAGAAGAATTACGAGAGGTTATAGATAAATGAAAAAATTAATTTCAACACCGTCTCGCACAAAAGAGATACTAGATCAATTTGGATTACGAGCGAAGAAAGGATTTGGCCAGAACTTTTGGTCGATCCAATTATCGTAGAACGCTGTGCTGAAATGTCACATTGCGAAGGTGCAGTCATCGAAATTGGTCCAGGCATTGGAAGTTTAACCGAACAGCTGGCGATGCATGCACAACATGTACTTGCATTTGAGATAGATGAAGGTCTAATTCCAGTACTACAACATACTTTAGAAGACTATTCCAATGTAGAGATTATCTTACAGGATTTCTTAACATGTGATTTAGATGAAGTTGTACATGCATTAAAAGAAAAGTATAAAACTGTATCTGTATGTGCAAATCTTCCATACTACATTACGACTCCAGTACTATTTAAGATATTTGATAATCCAGATATCTCTTATATTACAGTTATGGTACAGAAGGAAGTTGGTGATCGTTTTGTCGCAAAACCAAAAGATCCTGAATACAATGCCTTATCTGTAGAGGGGCAGTATTTATTCGATATCAAACGTTTATTTACAGTACCAGGTAGATCCTTTAATCCTTCCCCCTGCTGTCGATAGTGTCATCATTCAATTTGCCAGAAAGAATCACGACGCAAGTAATGAAGAGATTCGAGACTTCTTTGAACTGGTAAGAGCCTGTTTCAAGCAACGTCGTAAAAACCATTTACAACAATCTGAAAGAATATGTAGGTGATGGAACTAAGACAACAGAGATACTGGAGAAGGCTAATATTCCAGCCAATAAACGTGCCCAGGAATTAACCATCGATGAATTAAAACGAATTCATGAGGTCATGAAATGAAAGAGCGAGCATACGCAAAAATAAATCTATGTTTAGATGTTGTGGGTAAACGAGAAGATGGTTACCATGATTTAAAAAAATGATTATGGTTCCAATCAATTTCTACGATGTTTTTGGAAATGGAATTTGCAAAACAAACAACGCTGGAGTTAAATCGAGACTACTTTACCAATCAATGATAAGAATACAATTATCAAAGCGATTCATATCATGCAGGAAAAGTATACTCTCAAAGAAGAGTTTCGCTGTCGTTTGGAGAAACATATTCCTACAAGAGCTGGTCTTGCGGGTGGTAGTGCAGATGCGGCTGCCGCAATACGTATGATTAATCGCATGTGTAATCTAAATCTTACAAAAAGAAGAAATGATTGCGGTGGGTAAAGAAGTTGGTGCAGATGTACCATTCTGTATCCTCAATCGACCTGCATTTGTGGAAGGGGTTGGTGAGAAGATAACAACATTCTTATTTAGTCCAGATTTCTACTTACTACTGATTAAGCCACGCAAGGGTGTATCAACTGCAGAAGCCTTCCACATCGTGGATGAACAAGAAGGAATTCATCCTGATTGTAAAGCAATGCAAGAAGCACTAGAAAACAACGATTATGACGGCATTATCCATTGTTTAGGTAACTCCATGGAAAAATGCCGCAATGACATTGGTTCCTGAAACCGAAAGGCCAAAACAAGACTTTATTGGACTTAGGATTTGATGGTGTGCTGATGTCAGGCAGTGGTTCAACTGTGTTTGGTATCACAAAAGACACAGAGTTGTTAGAACGTTCCATCGATGTATTAAAAAAGAAGAGATACTTTGTCAGAAAGACAACAGTATATACACGATAAGTCATGCTTGCATGAAATATAGGAGGAAATAAAATGAAGAATGCAATTATTATGGCGGGTGGTAAAGGAACCCGCATGCACTCAGAATTGCCAAAGGTATTACATAAGATTCTAGAAGTACCAATGCTAGGTATGGTAATCAATAGCTTAAAGAAGTCTGGTACAGAAAGAATTGTATGTGTAGTTGGTTATAAGCATGAAGAAGTTGAAACTGCGATGGCTGGAAAGTGCGAGTTTGCGGTACAAGAACCACAGCTTGGTACAGGACATGCGGTCATGCAGGCTCAACAGCTCGCAAATGAAGAGGGTATTACTCTAGTCGCTAGTGGAGATACACCATGCGTAAAACCAGAAACATACCAGAAATTATATGATTTGATTGGTGATGCGGATATGGCGGTACTCACTGCAATTCCGGAAGACAATGGAGCGTATGGTCGTGTCATTCGTAATGCGGATGGAACAGTTGAAAAGATTGTTGAGTTCAAAGATGCAAATGATGCGGAAAAGGCAGTACGTGAAATTAACACAGGTATCTATGCCTTCAATAACCAATCTCTATTTGAAGGTCTCAAGCATTTGAATAACAACAATGCCCAGAACGAATACTATCTAACGGATTTAGTTGAGATTTTAAAGAAACTAGGTAAGAAGGTTGTCGCAATTCCATGTGATGATTGGCAAGAAGTACAAGGTATTAATGGAAATGTGGAATTAGCACATGCCGCAAAATATATGCAAGAAAGAATTAATACAGAGTGGATGAAGAAGGGTGTTACAATCTACGATCCTAATACAGCGTATATTGGGCCTAATGTAACATTTGGTACAGATGTGATTATTCATCCAAATACATATCTCTACGGAGATACCACAATTGAAGATTACGCAGAAATTCTACCAGGCACATGGTTAGAAGACACAAAAGTTTCAAAAGCTGAAATAGTAGGGCCATTTATACGCCGTAAGGGTTGACGAATAGTTATAAAACATCTTTTAATTAATAAGGATAAGTAACATTCATATGGGAGAAGAGAAAAATCATGGTTAAGGAAACTGTCGTATTCGCTCTAACATCTAGCACCGATCTAGCAGCGTCTATTTGTAAGCATTTGGGATTACCTTTAGGTAAAATCAAGGTTGAGCATTTCGCAGATGGTGAGATTTTAGTCGAACCACAAGAGTCAGTCAGAGGTCGTTCTGTTTTCATCATTCAGTCAACATGTAACCCAGTATCAGAGCGTTTAATGGAAGTTCTCATCTGCATCGATGCATGTAGACGTGCAAGCGCTGGAGAAATTAACGTTATTATGCCTTATTACGGTTATGCTCGTCAGGATCGTAAAGCAAAACCACGTCAGCCAATTACATCGAAGTTAGTTGCAAACCTAATACAGGTTGCAGGAGCTAACCGTGTTGTAACATTTGATTTACACGCTGCACAGATTCAGGGCTACTTCGATATTCCTATCGATGATATTACAGCAGTACCGATGCTTGCTAGTTACTTCAAGGGTCTACATATTCCAAAGGATGAATTAGTAGTTGTTTCACCAGACCATGGTGGAGTTACACGTGCTAGAAGAGTGGCTGATTTATTAGATGCACCTATCGCAATTATTGATAAGCGTCGTCCAAAGCCAAACATGGTAGAAGCACAGAACATCATTGGTGATGTTAAGGATAAAACATGTATCGTCATTGATGATATCTGCGATACAGCAGGATCACTTGTAGCCGGTTGCGAAATCTTAAAGCGCTATGGTGCTAAGGATATCTACACTGGAATTACACATGGTGTATTCTCACGTGATGCGATTGCGAAGATTGAAAACTCACCAATCACAAAGATGGTGATTACAGATACAATTCCACTTCGTGAAGACCAGAAGACAAGTACAACAAAGATTCAAGTATTATCTATCGCTGAAATGCTTGCGAATACAATCGAATCAATCGAAAATCATACACCTGTATCCAAGGTATATGAAGAATACTCATTCGACAGTTTTAAATAAGAGATATAAAAAGATGGTACACGCCATCTTTTTTTCTTGAACTAATCAACAATAAAAAAGAACGGATAAACCGTTCTTTTGTTCGTACAATGTTCTTAATTAGAGCTTTGTTACGTTGGAAGCCTGTGGTCCACGATTAGACTCTGTGATGTCGAAGCTTACTGCAGCGCCTTCATCAAGTGTCTTGAATCCTTCACTCTGAATTGCTGAGTAATGAACGAAAACGTCCTTACCTTCATCAGTTGTGATGAATCCGTAGCCCTTTTCAGCATTAAACCATTTTACCTTGCCTGTTGCCATTGTGCCTTTGAATCTCCTATTCTATGATACGGAAGTAAATCCTGTATTCTCTATAATGATATACTGGCAAATGTTAAAAACACAAGGTTTATTTATATAGAGCGCTTGTATAAAGGGGATAGAAAAGATTTCAAACAACATAAAAGATATATTCTGTGTCTTTGCAAAAATGTACTTTCAACGTATAATAATACCGATAACAGCAATGAAAAGAAGAGTACATTTTCTTTGATTCGTAGAGAGCGTGTGGTAGGTGAAAACATGCATGAAGGGGAAATGGAACATGGTCTTGGAGCTGGTCATGCGAAGAGTATGACCCGGAGACGTCCGTTATAACGAAGAGAGGCAGATGATTAATTCATCCGCAAGACAAAGGTGGTAACGCGTGCAAGACGTCCTTTCATTTGGGATGTCTTTTATTTTGAGGAGGTACGCAAAAATGGAAAACAAAAAACCGTATTACATTACAACCGCAATCGCATATACATCAGGAAAACCACATATCGGAAATGTTTATGAGATTGTACTAGCAGACGCAATCGCTAGATTTAAGCGTGCGGAAGGCTATGATGTACGTTTCCAAACAGGAACAGACGAACATGGTCAAAAGGTAGAAGAGAAGGCAAAGGCTGCAGGTAAGACACCAAAACAATTCGTAGATGATGTCGCAGCAGTTATCAAACAACAGTTTGATGTCATGAATACTTCCTATGACTACTTCATTCGTACAACAGATGAACCGCATGAAAGACAAGTACAAAAGATCTTCAAGAAGTTCTATGACCAAGGTGATATCTATAAGGGATACTACGAAGGTATGTATTGCCAAGAAGATGAGGCTTTTACACAAAGAGTCAGTTAACAGAAGAGGGTAAGTGTCCTGTCTGTGGTGGTGAAGTTGTACCAATGAAAGAAGAAGCTTACTTCTTCAAGATGAGTAAGTACGCTGACCAGTTGATGAAGTATATTGATGAACATCCACACTTCATTCAACCAGAAAGCCGTAAGAATGAAATGGTAAACAACTTCCTAAAACCAGGATTACAAGATCTTTGCGTATCACGTACATCCTTCAAGTGGGGAATCCCAGTAGAGTTTGATCCAAAGCACGTTGTATATGTTTGGATTGATGCATTATCCAACTATATTACAGGCCTTGGATATGATGCGGATGGAAATCACGGTCCACTATATAAGAAATACTGGCCAGCTGATCTTCATTTGATTGGTAAGGATATTATCCGTTTCCATACAATTTATTGGCCAATCATGTTAATGGCATTGAATGAGCCATTACCAAAACAGGTATTTGGACACCCATGGTTATTGATTGGTGATTCTAAGATGTCTAAGTCACACGGTAATGTTATTTATGCGGATGACTTAGTGAAGTTATTTGGTGTAGATGCTGTTCGTTTCATCATGTTACATGAGATGCCATTTGCACAAGATGGACATGTTACATATGACCTAATGATTGAACGTATTAACAGTGACCTTGCGAACAATTTAGGTAACTTAGTGAACCGTACAATCTCCATGCAGAATAAATACTTTGGTGGAGTTGTAGCGAATCCAAACGTTAGTGAACCAATCGATGATGAACTAAAAGCAGTAGCTACAGGCACTGTAAAGAAGGTCATCGAGAAGATGGATGAACTCAGAGTGGCTGACGCAATCCAAGATATTCTTGATTTATTCTCTAGATGTAATAAGTACATTGATGAGACAACACCTTGGGCACTTGCGAAGGATTCCGAAAAGATTGAACGCCTTGCGACGGTTCTCTATAACTTATTAGAATCTGTACGCATCGCAGCTGTATTAATGGAACCATTCTTCCCAGAGACATCCAAGAAGATTTTAGATGACTTAAATACACAACAAAGAGACTTCGAGACAATCTCTGAATTTGGTAAGCTTTGAAACTGGCATCCATGTTGCAGAGAAACCAGAGATATTATTCGCACGTATTGATGAAAAAGCAATTCAGTCTAAGATTGATATGATTAATGAAATCAATGCGAAAGCACGTAAGAAGGAAATTGAAAAGAAGCCAACTGTTACGGTAGAAGACTTCCAGAAGATTGACCTTCGTGTAGGTAAGGTTCTTCTTGTGAAAGACATCCAGATGCGGATAAGCTCTTCGTGCTAAAAGTAGACTTAGGTGATGGCGAAGTACGTCAGATTGTTTCTGGCTTAGCACAAAGCTATACACCAGGACAAGTCATCGGCAAGAGTATTGTAATGATTGCTAACCTACAACCAACAGTTATCCGTGGTGTTGAATCACAGGGTATGTTACTAGCTGGTAAGGAAGAAAAGACAATCGGACTTGTTGAAGTCAATGGCTTAACTCCAGGCACAAAAGTTCAATAATCACCAAACCTGTATCGGGATTCTCCTGATGCAGGTTTTCTTTGTTTCGGAATATGCAAAATCAAACATATAATGGATATGAATGAAGTAAAGGAGGAATCTTCTGTGATCACGATCCATGAAGCAAAACAATCGGACCTCAAAAGAATATTAGAATTATCTTTGATGTGGGAAAAAGAAGATAGTTGTTACGGATATCGAGCCAATACGGAAGATGACTTTCAAGATTGTTATATCTTAGCAGCGTATGATGATGAACTGGTAGCTTATGTTTTTGGCAAAGAAGAAATACAAGAAAAACAGACAAGTGTGATAGATAAAAACATGCATTATTTTGAGATAGAAGAACTTTATGTACATCCATCTTATCGCTTACGTGGGATTGGAAAACAATTGATGGAAAGTCTTGAAAAAGAACTAAAAGAAAAAAAGGACTGAAAATGATGGCGTTAAGTACTGCAACAAAAACTGGAAAAGCAATCATGCACTTTTTATATTGATGAAGTAGGGATGAATTTCTGGAGTGCAAGATTATATAAATGTCTATAATCCATTTGGATTCAAGCAATGTGATGTATAATACAAACAAGGAAGTAATTTATGGAAAAAAATTTGCAATCGTAACAAGATTTGATGAACTATCAAAACAGATTGGTGACAAAAATCAAACAAGTATTACAAAGCCATCAATATGAATATAACGAAGAAAATCCAGATACAGTCTTTGTGGTTGGTGGAGATGGTACTTATATCAAAGCCATTCATGACTACATGGAACTTATACCAACTGTAAAAATTCTTAGGTTTACATACAGGAACACTAGGTTTTTACAGACTATCAAGACAATGAAGTAGATGCTTTATTAGAGATGTACTTGTCTGGTAAATATGAAATTAATGAATATCCATTACTAGTAACAGAAGTGAATGGAAATATTTATCATGCAGTAAATGAAATCCGTGTTGAAAAACATTGCACGTACACAGATTTTAGATGTTTATCTAAGCGATGAATATCTAGAAACATTCCGTGGTACTGGTATGTGTGTATGCACACAACTAGGTTCTACAGCATATAATCGTTCATTAGGTGGTGCAGTTATTCAAGAAGGCTTTAGATTTAATTGAACTTTCAGAGATTGCTGGTATTCATCATAGTAAATCACGTTCACTGTATGCGCCAATCGTATTAAGTAAAGATACGAAGAGTGAAGTTAAGTTCTGAAAGCTTTTGAAAAAGCAATTCTTGGTGTAGACTCTGATGTTTATCCAATTGATGAGATATAAAAGAGTTCGAGATTCGTGTTTTGCGATCAAAAAGCGTGTACGCATGATCAAAAGGAAAGAAAAATATCTTATTTTCACAAAATTAAATTCACTATTTTTAATAGGAGGCTAGTATGCAATACATGCATTCATATTTTCAAATCTTGAAATTTCCACTCATTGTAATTGCATTTGCTTTGCTTTGTGGTGTATCAAACATAATCCTTCATCCTGCATATGGATTAGTTACCATCATCGCAAATGATGGTGTCTTCATGCTAGGGGAATCATTAGGAATTATCGCACGTACAATTTTAATGTATGCACCAGTACTCATTTTATTAAGACTATTAACACAGAAGAAAAATAGTTCAGTAACGGTTGCTGCAGGTTTGGTTGGATATTTCGCATTCCATATCGCAACAATGTTTGTGCCGGCACCAGTTTTACCATCATATGCATATAATGCAGTATTCAACATTGGTACAGCTACTTCGTCAGTTAGTTACTTATCAGGTTCTGCCCATTATCCAATATTAAGTGGCATGATTGGAACGATTATCGTAACGATGATAACGTATATCGCATGTCGAGCAAATCATCATCTTGAGATTGGTCAATCATCCCCAATCAAACAACTATATGCGATAGTAAAGACTGTTGTGTATTGTTTATTGGCGGGTGCAGTATTTGGTGTGATATGGCCATACTTCGTCTTATTTATTGTGCGCTTGGTAAACTATATCTCTTCTGATTTGGGTAGCCCGTTTAATATGATTCTTTATGGAATCACAGATCGTTTCCTACAACTATTTCACTTGAATGCACTTGTTCGACAACCACTATGGTATACGGCATCTGGCGGGTCATGGACAAATATTGCAGGTGCTACGGTAGTGGGCGACGCAAATGTATGGACAGCACAGTTAGCTGCAGGAACCCTTACATCCGGGGCAGGAAGATTATTTGCACCATATTATGTTATGAATATCTTTGCGATACCTGCAATGATTTGGGGTATGTACAGTATTGGTACATCAAAGGCACAACGTGCAAAAGTTAAAAGACTCTGTATTGTAGGTACACTAATTTCTTTAATCTCAGGTACAACAATTCCACTACAAATTATGATGTTTATGGTAAGTCCATTACTGTTCTTTTTCCATCTTGGATATAACGGATTTTTTATACGGATTATTTTTCAACACTACATGTCAATCTAGGTTATGTTACAAGTGATACCAATGCAGTAACCGCAACGATAGGAACACTACCGGAACTATTAAGCTACTTAAAATATACAAGTTTATATCGCAACTTGATTATTGTAGTCATTGTTGGTGTAATTTCTGCGATTGTCTACTTAGCCACAAGACTATACTTCCGTCATCTATCAACAGGATTAATCATCCGTGATGAAGGCGAAAAGATGGTAAAGCAAATTATCAAGCATATTGGTGGCCAAGAGAATATCAAACATGTTGAGGCTGACGCAACATCATTAGTAATTACGGTATATGATAAAGAAATTGTACACGAGAAGGAACTCATGGATCTTGGCTCAATCAGTAGTACACGTCGGGGAAATGTATATACTTTACTCTATGGTGCAAAAGTCGTATTACTTGCAGAAAGGAATTATTAATTCCTTACGTACAGTGATGTAAAAATGAATTTCTCTACAGTATATTCTAACTGTAGAGTTTTATTTATTTTAGATGATATAAAGATGTTTCGACTATAGTCGAAACATCTAACAATTTTAGGGTTATATTTCGATTATAGTCGAAATAACACAATGCAAACGACAAATGCCAGTTTTTACATTGGTCTTGGACCATAAGGAATGTGTATAACTATGCTATAATACATATGTTTTGAGAGGCGAATATGGCAGAAAATTATACACCGATGATGCAACAGTATCTTGCAGTCAAAAAAGAATATGAAGACGCAATCCTGTTCTATCGCATAGGCGATTTCTATGAGATGTTCTTTGATGATGCGAAGATTGCTTCGAAAGAATTAGACCTTGTACTAACAGGAAAGAATGCGGGTGTTGAGGAACGTGTACCGATGTGTGGGATTCCACATCATGCGGCAGCTGCGTATATCCCAAGACTTGTATCCCGTGGTTTTAAGGTTGCGATTTGTGAACAGATACAAGATCCAAAAGAAGCGGTTGGTCTAGTTACACGTGATGTCATTCGTGTGATTACACCAGGTACTGTTATGCAAGAAATCTCTGATGAAAAAGCCTCTGTATATTTAGCTGCGATTACCGATTATGGATATGGGTATTCGCTAGCGATTGTAGAAATGAGTACTGGTGAAAACTATGTACAGAATATCGAGCATAAAGATGTGTTGTTAATGCAGACACTACTGCGTTCGAATGTTCGTGAAGTGGTAGTAGCTAGTGATTTTAAAGAAAAGACACTCAAGAGTTTTAGAGAGCTGCAGATTGTCATTTCTTATTGTGATGAAACACGTATCAAAGAGGAGTATCTACCATTGACGGAAGGTATCCTCAAAGATTATGACATGCAAGCATATGGACGTATGCTAAACTATCTGGAAAATACCCAGAAGCACATGTTAGGTCACTTACAGGTAACACGTATAGAACGTGAAGATGAAGTGTTATATATGGACTTTGCGACACGTCAGAATCTAGAGCTTGTTCAGTCTTTACATGAAAATGGTAAGGCAATTACACTATGGTCATTTTTAGATACGTGTAAGTCTGCGATGGGCTCAAGACAGTTACGTAAATGGATTGAAAAGCCACTTGTTTCAAGAGAAAAGATCGAAGCACGCTTTAATAAGACAGAATGGTTCATTCAAAACTTCATGCAAAGACAACAGTTGCGTGATAGTTTTAGTAATATTTATGACTTACAAAGACTGATTGCTAGATGTGCGATGAATACGGCAAATGCGGTAGATTGTCAACGTTTAACAAAGACCTTAGCAGAAGTGCCATCTATCATGCATGCATTAGATGAGACTGTCTTTGATGAAAAGCGTAAAGTTGATCCTCTACAGGAACTCTATCAGAAGTTGAAAGATGCGTTTGTGGATAATCCACCTGTACAAATTAGTGATGGTGGAATGTTTAGAGATGGTTATAATGCCGAGCTCGATGAAGCACGTAAGATTCAACATAGTGGTAGAACTTTCATCGCGGAATTAGAAGCCAAGGAAAGAGAAAGAACCGGGTATTAAGACACTCAAAATCGGCTACAACAAAGTCTTTGGCTATTATATTGAAATCTCTAAAGTAGCTGCACAAGCTGTTCAGGATGATTGGGGTTATATCCGCCGTCAAACATTAACGAATAATGAGCGCTTTATCTCTCCAGAATTAAAAGAGAAAGAAGACGCAATCTTACATGCGGAAGAAAATGCGATTCGCATTGAGAAACAATTATTCCAAATGATATTAGATGAAATCCGTGCATACTTACCAAGACTACAGAAGTTAAGTAAGTTTTTAGCAGAGGTTGATGCACAGGTTGCCATGGCAGAAGTATCTGCCAAGTATGGTTATGTACGTCCACAGTTTGATGAAGACCGTCTTTTCATTGAAAATGGTAAGCATCCAATCTTGGATGACATGATGAAGAATCCAAAGTATGTCGCAAACTCTACAGATATGCATAAAGACCAGGATATCTTACTGATTACTGGTCCAAACATGGGTGGTAAATCTACCTACATGCGTCAAACTGCATTAATCGTTATCATGGCACAGATGGGATGTTTCGTTCCGGCAAAGAGTTGTATCATGCCTATCTTCGATAAGATTTTTACACGTATTGGTGCTTCGGATGATATTCTCAGCGGGCAATCTACATTCATGGTAGAGATGTCAGAAGCTAACCTTGCCCTACAGGAGGCGACTTCCTCATCCTTGATTTTATTCGATGAGATTGGTAGAGGTACATCTACTTATGATGGTATGGCATTGGCACAGGCAATGATTGAATATATCGCAACTTGTATTCACGCTAAAACAATGTTTAGTACACACTATCATGAACTAACAGTGATTTCGGATAACCTTCCAAACGTGAAGAATATGCATGTAGTCGTCAAAGAAAATAATGATGAAGTCACATTCTTATATAAGATGGCAGAAGGCCCTGCTGGACATTCTTATGGTATTAATGTCGCAAGACTTGCGGGATTACCAGATGCAGTATTAAATCGGGCAAAAGACTTACAGAAGGAATTAGAGTCAACCAAGAGAGTTGTACAACAAAACTATCAATTGGTAGAAATGCATAAAGAAGATCCACGTACGGAAGCTTTAATGGAGAAACTAAAACAAGTTGACCCAGATAATCTTTCCCCACGTGAGGCTTGGGTGATGTTAAGTGACCTTTGTGAGGAGGTAAAGAAGTAATGGAATTAGATAAGATTACAATACGAGGTGCCAAGGAGAATAACCTAAAGAATATTTCCTTGGAAATACCTCGCAATAAAATGGTAGTAATGACAGGTCTTTCAGGAAGCGGAAAGACCTCACTTGCCTTTGATACGATTTACGCCGAAGGACAACGACGCTATGTAGAATCCCTTTCCGCATACGCAAGACAGTTCTTGGGTGGCGTTGAAAAACCAAATGTTGAGTTAATTGAAGGACTATCTCCAGCAATTTCCATCGACCAGAAAACAACATCCAACAACCCACGTTCTACGGTTGGAACTGTGACCGAAATCTATGACTACCTGCGTCTTCTATACGCAAGAACAGGCGTGCCATACTGTCCAAATCACAATATCCCAATCACAGGACAGACTATTACAGAGATGGTCAACCAAGTGATGGACTTACCAGATCGTAGTAAGTTAACAGTACTTGCGCCTACGGTTAGAAATAAAAAAGGTAGCTTTAAAGATGTATTTGCAAAGCTATTGAAAGATGGTTATATCCGTGTACGTATCGATGGTGAAATTGTGATGTTGGAGGATGAACCAGAGTTAGAAAAAGAACAAACGTCATGATATTGATGTAGTCATTGACCGTATCGTAAAGACAGATGAATCTAGATCACGTGTATATGATTCTATAGAAACAGCACTGAATCTAGCAGATGGACGAGCAATCGTACTCAACGGGGAAGAAGAATTGGACTTCTCCACACACTTCTCTTGTCATATCTGTGGTTTTACAGTACCAAAACTAGAACCACGTTTATTCTCATTTAATGCGCCAATCGGTGCTTGTGATAACTGTCATGGTTTGGGTATTACAGAAGAAGTTGATGTGGATAACTTAATTCCAGATCGCTCTAAGTCTATCCGCCAAGGTGGTATTCGCTACTACAAGAACATTATCGGTACCGATAATATCGAATGGCAGACATTCGCAGTTTTACTAAAGCATTACAAGATTGATCTAGATACACCAATCAAAGATCTTACAAAGAAACAGTTAGAAGTAATTCTATATGGTAGTGATGCGCCTATTCGTTATACCATCACCTCCTCAGGCGGTAATAGTTATAACCGTAATGACTTCATTGAAGGAATCAAGAATATGATTGAACGTCGTTACGTAGAAACAACCAGCTCTATGAGTAAAGAGTGGTATCATTCCTTCATGGTAGAGTCAGTATGTCCAAAGTGTCATGGACAAAGACTCAATCCAGAAGCACTCAGTGTACGTGTTGGAGATAAAAATATCTGCGAGTTTACACAACTATCCGTAGGCAAAGCACTAGATTGGATTAACAATCTAAAACTAGATGTTGAAAAGACAAAGATTGCGGAGTTAGTACTCAAAGAAATTCGCAACCGTTTATCCTTCTTGAAGGATGTAGGTCTAGAATATCTATCACTTGATCGTTTGGCAGGAACACTCTCAGGTGGTGAAGCACAACGTATTCGTCTAGCAACCCAAATCGGTTCAAGACTATCAGGAGTTCTATATGTATTAGATGAGCCATCCATTGGCTTACACCAACGTGATAACAGTAAGTTAATCAAGACCCTACAAAATATGAGAGACCTAGGTAACTCATTAATTATCGTGGAACACGACGAAGATACAATGTTACATTCAGATTGGATTGTGGATATTGGACCTGGTGCAGGTATTCATGGGGGCGAAGTCATCGCAAATGGCACACCAGAAGAAATCAAGAATTCTTTAAACTCCATTACAGGACAATACTTATCTGGTAGAAAAGTCATTCCAATGCCAGAAACACGTCGTAAAGGTAGTGGGAAGTTTGTAGAACTGAAGGGTGTAGCTGAACATAACCTCAAGAACATCAATGTAAAATTCCACTAGGGAAGATGGTACTGTAACAGGTGTATCTGGTTCTGGTAAGAGTACACTCGTCAACGATGTATTCATGAAAGCTGTTCAACAAAATCTTGGCAAACAAAAAGCGAACCCAGGTAAATATAAGTCTATCAAGGGACTTGAGAATATCGATAAGTTAGTACAGATCGATCAAGATCCCGATTGGACGTACACCACGTTCAAAACCCAGCTACTTATCACAGGAGTATTTGATGATATTCGTGATATATTCGCTAAGACACCAGAGGCGAGATTACGCGGTTATGAAAAAGGAAGATTCTCCTTCAACGTCAAAGGTGGACGTTGTGAAGCTTGCCAAGGTGATGGTGTAAAGGTGATCTCAATGAACTTCTTACCAGATGTTTATGTGCCATGTGAAGTATGTCACGGTAAGAGATATAACGAAGAGACATTGCAGTGCACCTATAAGGGTAAGAATATCTATGATGTATTGGAGATGACAGTGGAAGATTCTTTAGATTTCTTCGCGAAATCATCCAAAGATTAAGAATAAATTACAGACACTCTCTGATGTAGGATTAAATTACATCAAACTTGGACAGTCCTCTACAACACTTTCTGGTGGTGAGGCACAACGTGTCAAACTCGCTAGTGAATTACAGAAACGTCCAACTGGTAAGACCATCTATATCTTAGATGAACCTACAACCGGTCTACATACGGATGATGTGAATCGCTTAATCGCAGTACTTGAAAGAATTGTGGATAATGGTGATACAGTTATCATCATTGAACATAATCTAGATGTGATTAAGTGTGCTGACTGGATTATTGATTTAGGACCTGAAGGTGGAGATGGTGGTGGAACAATCGTTGCGCAAGGAACACCAGAGGACATCATTAAAGTCAAAGAAAGCTGGACAGGTCAGTATTTAAAGAAAACAATTGAGTGGACAAAAGAACACCAAAAGTAAAGGGATGCCAAGGCATCCCTTTTATGTAATTAAAACAATGTATGATCAATATGATTTCGAGTTAAGAAAACACAAGCTGCTAGGATTAGTGATATTCCTAGTATGAGTGCATCACGTGATGTATGGCTGTTATCAGCTGTATTTGGAGTACGCCCTGGTGTATTTGGGACAGGTGGTGTTGTTGGATCAGGAACTCTTGTATAAACATGAGTTCGATCTACCGCATTCTCGATACGATTATCATCGCGAGTACCTACAACAAGATTTACAAAGAGATGTTGTACAGAATCCATGCGATTTAAATCGTAGATGAGTGGTGATAGAGAATATGTTATGCGATACTCTCCGACTGCCAAGCTATCATCAGTAGCTGTTGTATATAAGATGTCTTGGAAAGTATTGTCATAGTAGATAGGATTTCCATCACTATCTGTAACACGAGCTGAATCCATCCGCATAGTAAGAGATGTCATCAGAAAGACCATCTTCTTTTAATACGGAGATACTGAAAGTATCATTTATCGTTTTCGTGATAACAATATCACCAACCTGTGTAGCATTAGCAAATACCTGTGTTAAATCCTGCGCCTTAATCTGGTTTAATAAACGTTCTGTTACCGCATCAACATCTAATGTAGGGGAAGTAACTGCTTCATCAGTGTGATCATATGTATAGGATGAAATTGTAGCTGGTGCAGGTTGTAGACCCTCATCGATTGGCTGTAATGTTGTGCCATCATCACTCACATACGCTGTATGTGCTAATTTATAGTAATAGTATGTACGTGTAACATGTACCGCAGGACGAACAAGATTCCCGTTACCTTCTTTCCTTCTGGAATCAGATAGTGAACAACTTTCTTGTGGTCTAAGATATCATTTCCTAGCATTGCAGGTGCAGTGTAGAGACCTTGTTGTTCAGTTTCGTTTCCATTACTATCCACAAATGTAGTAATCTCTCGCAAAACATCAGCGATACCTACATTTAATTGATAGATATAGTAGAAAAGCCGTGTTCTGTATCGTATGTTAATGTCTTATCTTAAAGTATATTGGCCAATTGGTTGTGTTGAATCGAGTACTGCTATATTGTCACGACCAACTGCACCAGCTGGAAGTAAGCCGTTCGCAAGGTTTGTATCAAAGTATTTATGGTAGCTAGCCAAATCATTATCTCGATCAAATTCAAATACTGGCAGAAGGATGCGGCGATCAGTAACACCAGCTAATTCAGGATGTGCATTGATATAGTTTTTGTACGGCATCTTCATCTGTAGTATATTTCAACGTCTCTTCTGAGAATAAAGAGTGAGTCAAAACGCATCAAAATCAGGGACTGTGAGTTCGGATACTTTTTGGAATGTTGCAGTTGTTGGATTTTCTACAACAGACTCATAAGGTTTTATTTGATTTAAATTTGATAGAGATGAGTTATCTCCATGTAAAGTTGTATAGTCACTAGAACTAAGTGTATATGTATATGTCTTTTGTGGACATCTTCCAATGGTCACTGAAACTATCTTCTGGTAAACCGACAGGAGAGTCTGCTGTGTACGCTATTATTGTCTCTGCTTGTACAGAAAGCGGACGACTAAAAGATGTACCAGCAACTAAAGTACATAACAATCCAAAAGAATATTGATTTTTGCAAAGATTTATTTATATTCATTTGATAAAATCTAGTATCCTTTCTATCCTAGTTATTATATACGGGTGCATTGATAATAACAAACAAATAATTTCTTTACTCAAAAAGTAAAATCTATATACATTTGTGTCAAAAATATTCGAATATATACTTGGTAAATAGAACTTATACGTATTGATTGTTTGTTATTTGTATTTGTAATTTTATATAAATTACAAAATATATAAAAGTATAAAAAGGATTTGATCATTTTGGTTGTATATTTTTGTATAGAACTAACATATCTACATGATTTATAAGTCATGTTATAATAAATTAGTATTGATGGAGGACGATATGTCAGAAAAACTTATGAGAAAAAGTAGGGATTCGTGAGATAGTATCTTTCTTCCAGTTAGAACAACTAACAGGAGATGATTCTTCTTTAGATAGATGGACAGTTATTCAGGACTCTAAATCGTCCTGGTTTTGAGCTTGCTGGTGTATTTAAGAGTACGGAACCTCGTCGTATCGTTATCATCGGTAATAAAGAATCAGAGTTTATTCGAACAATGAGCGAAGATGATCAAAGAGCTAGATTTCAGTTTTTAATGGATGGTCTAACTCCATGTATTATTATTACGAGTGGAAATGAGATTCCGCATATCTTGAGAGAAGTCGCAATGTATAACAACTTCCCAGTATTACGTACAAATTTAGAAACATATCGTTTAACTGCGGATTTAATTACATTCTTGGATGAAAAGTTAGCACCAATCGATACGATGTCTGGTGTTTTAATGTCAGTATATGGATTAGGTGTCATGATTCTTGGTGAGAGCGGAATGGGTAAATCTGAAACTGCTCTGAGACCTGATTCGTGATGGGCAGGTGCTTATTTCTGATGACCGTGTTGATGTTCAACATATCCAAAATAGTATTTATGGACATGCGCCAGCAATCACCAAGGGTTTACTAGAAATCCGTGGTATCGGTGTCATCAACGTTGAAAAGATGTTTGGTGCTTCTGCGGTCGCAGATCGTGCTGAAGTAAAACTTGTTATTCGCATGGTGCCGTTTGAAAGAGATGCGGAATATAACCGCATCGGAGATGAAACACAATGCTACACAAAAGATTTTAGGTGTGTCTGTTCCAACTATTGTGATTCCAGTTAGTGCAGGACGTAATACCTTTATATTAGTTGAATCAGCGGTTAGAAACTTTAGATTACAGGAGGCTGGCTATAGTGGGGCTGCCGAAATCAACGAACGATTTTCTCGTTTTGTAGGAAAGGATGAATAAAATGACATTTTTCCCCGATGATATAACTTTATTGAAGATAGGGAATTTCCGTATTCCAACATATCTCGTGGCAGCGCTATTCGCTGTAATTGTAGTATTTATATTCTTATTAAAAGAAAAATAAAAACATGGATATAAAACGTATCGTGGCAGTGGAGTTATTCTTATTCTGCATTGCAGGTGGTTTTATCTTTAGCCGTTTATTCTGGGTATTAGGTAATCTTTCTGAATATATGAAATACACACCATATATCTTCTTGATTACGGATGGTGGCTATGATGCGACTGGTGGATTAATCGGTGTAGCATTAGGCACGTGGATTTATACACGTGAACACTACATGAGTTGGCGTCGTGCACTAGATATGACAGCGCCACTTGCACTGCTGATGATTACAATTACAAGAATTGGTCGAGCAATGGCTGATCGTACATTGTGGTTTGTGATCGCACTAGACTTTATCGGTTTCTTGATTATCTGGTTTGAAATCCACCGTTACCGTGAAGGTAGAAGACGTGGTGAAACAGCAGCTACTACATTTATGTGGTTTGGCTTAATTTCATTCTTAGCTACTGTATTCAAATGGGATGTACGAGGTACACATGATGTCATCATGGCGGGTCTTAGTGTAGTGGTTGCCTTACTTGGCTATATCTATCTACATACACATCCATTAGATAAGCCGGTTATCTTATTTGACTTAGATGGAACACTGATGGATAGCCGTCGTATGGTATTGTTGTGCTTTGGATACTTCTTCAAAAAATACAGCAATATCAAGAACTTTACGATTGATAAACAAAGAAAGGTATTCATTCAGCCTCTACGCACTTCCTTCAAGGAATTCTTCCCTGAACAGGATGATGCCAAGTTAGCTGAAGAATATCGTACATATCAAGGATCATTCTCATGGTCCAATGACGTAACACTATTCCCACATACAGAAGAAGTCTTACATGACCTATGGGAAGATGGTTATAAGTTAGGTATCGTGTGTTCACGTTTAACAGAATCTTGTGATTCTTGGTTGAGACAGTTTAAGTTATCTTATTTTGATGTAGTAGTTGGTCGTGACCAGTACGATAAGGCAAAGCCATCTCCTGCAGGTATCCTATATGCATGCAAGAGATTAAAGGAAGGTCATGATAACTGCATCTATATCGGTGATAGTAAGTCCGATATCCCAGCAGCTAAGGCAGCGGGATGTTATGCGATTGGTTTCTATCCAAAGCGTAATGACCCAACAGCAGATGAGCGTGACAAGTTAAAACTTGGAGAATTAGAATCTGCACAACCAAATGCAATTATCGGAGATTTATCTGAATTAAAAGATATCTTAAAAGAAACACACGGTTGGACTTACGAAAAGCTATAAAATGCCAAGCTAGATGAATATTCTAGCTTGGTTTTTCTATGTGTTAGTTATACTTTCTAAAGAGAGTTGATAGAAAATGATATAATTTGAATAAAGAATAGCCATCTTAAAACTTAAAAGAAAATGTAAACAAATGTTGCATATGTAAAGTTCTCGTGATAGAAGTAAAACTAATAAGGATAATAGAATAAAGTTGTAAATGAGAGGGAAAATCACAAATGAATGTCTCAGAAAAAGATTAGAACTCTACGTAAGTCAAAGGGAATGTCTCCAAGAAGAACTAGCAGGCCAAGTTACTATCTCGCCAAAAACAGTTTCACGTTGGGAAAAATGGCATGGCTTTTACCAGACTGAAGATAATATTGTTCAACTGAGTAAGCTATTTGGTGTCACAACAGACTATCTTTTAATGGATTCGTATGAAAGCGATGAAGATTCACCAAAGATAAAAAGAGAACAATAAAATACTACATGCAAATTTAACTAGTCTAGCAATTATATTACAGATTACATTTTTGAACATATGCATGCGACCATGGAAGATCCAAAATACAAAAGTGTATGCAACTGTTATAAAAAGTATTCCTACTTCTAGCATGTTCAATATGGATGGCAAGTAATCATCGATATGAAAAAGATTTGAAACAGCAGGCGAAGAATACAAAGATTGAACTAGTATATTTAGCTTTAATACAAGGAGTTGTCGCGGTTTCAGGGTATTCCTCACATTTAGGGTTCTGGGCTGAGTCATGCTTTGCATAAATGCGTGTATATATAGTAATTGTGAACCCTAAGTATATGAATCGTAAATTAACACGATGATTCTATAGGAGATAAACACCATAGAAGGAGTAGAGAAATGTTTCAGTACAAAAACATTTTGATGAATATTGTAAAGAAACAAACTATCGCTATCACTATCTTATGCAATGCCGTGTTGATATGAAACGGCATTTGGTACATTTGATTTGAATTTGCAGAACTATATTTATAAACAAGAATCTATTGAAAGATAAAGAGGAGTTTGAGCAAGCATTTTATCTATTTCATGAATTACGACATGCATTACAGTATATTAATCCCCAATTATTTAACAATATGATTAATGATAGCTTATCGTATATCATTATGTACGATGGTACATGCTATAAACAGGTTGGAGATAAATACTATAAATATAAAATAAATGGTGATGAGGAATTCCTAAAGGATTTGTATATAAGCCAACCGTACGAGGTGGACGCGAATGAATATGCATATAAGAAAGTTAGCGAAGTAATGGGATTCTCAAAAGAACTAGAAAAAGCTTTATCGAAGTTGGATACCAAAGCATCGAATTTCAAATGAAACATATAGATTAATATATAAAGAAATTGACAAGGATATAAAGGAATAATACTGCCAAGTCGAATGGATATTCTAGCTTGGTTTTCTTTTGGAATATCAAAATATAATCTATAATAAGGATTGAGTTAATCATTGTTGGAGGAACTATGAGCGACTGGAGAAATACAGGATATTGAGTTCTATGAATACATTTTTAAATCTTGCAAAATAGACTCTATTTTTCAAGTTTTAGCAACTTTTTGTAACACTCCAACCTTATCGTTCTAAGTATCATCAGAGAATAGACGATATGTTCAAACAGGTTATATTCATCCAGAGGTACTCAAGATAGGGTAGTATAAAAATTGCTATTTCTTAAAGATTAATTTATAATAAACTGATTTTAAAAAGGTGGAGGTTCTTATGAAATTCTATTCATACGCCTATGTTCTCAGTCAGACTCAGTTAGCAGAATTGAGCCATGATTATTGTGTCAACGCTCTTAGTAATTGTGACGGTTTTTACATTTAAAGCTTTAAAGATAAAAAGGAAGCAAGTTCCGTGAATTATCGGTTATTTCTATTTTTGACTTTTTATTGCTTTTGTATTAGTTTAGTATTGCGAATTTTCAAACTAGTCAATCCAATGATAATCAATTTCATGTAGCTCCTTGCACTTCATCGAAATTGTACCAAAAGAGTTAGGTGTTGATAAAAAGATGTTTATTTCAATACTTCAGTTACAACTGATTGAGGTATAATTAAAGTTGACGATAATTTTTATCATGCTATTAACAGGGACTGACCAAGATAGCGAAGTTATTAGAAAAATGGAACTGTATAAATTAGACGATGAACTCGTGGAGGTTTAAAAATGATAAGTTTTCTTGCTACAATTGCGATTAGATTGGCCTTGGGACTTCTTTTCTCTTGTTTTTGTTATCAATATAACAGGTAAAGGAAACTAGCACCAAATTCTGCAGTAGACCAAATACCAGAACTTTGTTCTCGGTGATATTTATCGGCGGGTCATCTACAATAGTTCAATCACCATCATCCAATACATAACAATCTTAATTATTTGGACTATTCTCGTCTTACTTCTAAATGGTTGAAGACCAATGTTTCTTTTATTAAAAACTGATTCGACGGAGAACCTACTGTTATTATTAAAAATGGAAAAATAGATCCAGATGACTTTGTCGTTCAAAAAGGTCTTCGTAGCTGCAGAGGTAGCTCTTAAATTGCGTGCTCAAGGAATTTTTCAATTAAAAGGATGTCAGGAGAGCTGTGATTGAGCAAAATGGGCAGTTAATTGTCGCAAGAATGGGTGATGAGAATCCTAAGTACCCAGTCATCACAGATGGTGTTGTCCAAGTTGACATTCTAGAATCCATTAGCAAAAACTGAAGAGTGGTTAATGGAGGAGTTAAAACAAGAAGGCTTTCGAAGAAGTCTCTAATATCTTTATCGCTGAATATGATAAAGGTCAATTGAATGTTGTCACCTATTACGGTTGGACATACGAAAAGCTATAAAAATACCAAGCTAGATGAACATTCTAGCTTGGCTTTTCTTTGAATATCAAAAATATAATCTATAATAAAGGGTTAGGTTAATCATTGTTGGAGGAACTATGAGCGAACTTGAGAAATATAGAATATTGAGTGCAGGGAAAGCATTTGGTGACCGTGCGAAAATTGCGTTAGCACTACTTGATAGCCAAACAGCCTATGAAGAATTAAAAGAAGAGGCAGCAAAATATGGTTGCTGGAAGTTATAGCTGTGCTGGTGGTGATCCAAGTGTGATACTTGAGAAAAATCGCAATCGAAATGATATGTCGAGATACTCGTAATACCTGGTATTTACCTGATGCTGTTAAAGTTCTGGGATAGACGTTTTGGTAGCCTACTAGAAGCGAAGTTTTTCTGTTATGACGATGATGAAGAAACATGGAGTAAAAATCTTATATAAATACTTTTATCAAGTTACAATGGATGCCAAAACGAGAAGACTATCGTTCCACAAGAAGTTATAACAATGTTTGGGGATTCTTTTGCGGAAATTCTAGCAGTCGTAAAACCAGAATCATCATCCTGAATTTGATAAGTATTATAGAAATTGCAATTCAAAACGGAATGGATCCGAGCGTTTTTGGAGAAAAAGTTAAAAGAATTAACGGAAGTCAAAACAGTCTTTTATTGAGATTGAATTAAGCTAGAAACATTCAAGTATAAAAATGGGTGCATATCACATATGTGGTTAGAACCCATTTTTATAGTTGATTATAGTAATTTTTGCGGATGTTTTTCGTAGATGGTCTCTTCTGCGGTTTGTAGTAATTCTGTGTGGAAGAATCAATTCCGCAAAACGGATTGCATCAAAAATCTTCGCTTAATTGATTGAGTTGTCTAGTAATTGGTTCTGCTTTTGAAGTTAGAGAGTAGTAGGTTTCAAAAATCATCTAATGTGACTCTTGTGACATATTCATTGAATACAAGTTTTTCCCAATAAAGGTAACAATAAGAATTGGTTGATATCTGTAAATAGAGCCATGTCTTTCGTGATATTGGAATGTGGGAAACAAGATAGATAATGAATGACCATGAGTTCGTTCGTACTTAAAACCAGATTCTGTTGGAGATACGTTGTAGTAAACGCTCTAAGAGTTTGATGGTGTAGTAGTTATGTAATATCGCATCCTGTTTGTGTTCTCTTAGTTTTGCGACTGGAACAATTTCTTCTCCAAGTTTCTTTGTGGAGAAAGAGATGGCAGAGTCATCTGTCGCAAAGCCTACTAAAAAAGCTAAGAATTTCTAGGGCGCTTGCGAGCGTATTCCTTCTCATCGTAAAATAGATTTATAGAAGTTATCGTAGTATTTGATGACAGATAGTTTCATGTCTACAATGTTACGAATATCGAAAGCGACTTTGTGAAACAAGAGAACCTTCTGCTTTTTACATAATAATAAATTGGTAACTGTAATGGAGCGACATGTTCTACGTGGAGGAGATATTCAAGATTGAAAGATAAAAATCCTCTGACCAAGAAAGACTAGCATCCATCTTAGTTGATAGGTATCAATAATGGATTTCTTGTAGAGTTTATTCCAAAGTACTCCCATAATAGTAGTCGGCTGGATTTTGAATCATGTAGTCCGCAAATTCATCTCTTGTAAGCACCTTATCGGAGTCAATTCGACCTTTATGGGATGTGTTTTCTCCTACGACACGATAGAAGTCTGCGATAACTAGATCTGCTTTTTGACTCTTCCATTGTACGGACAAGGGATTTAGTAGCATCGGTTGTAATCCAATCATCCGCATCGAGGAATTGAATATACTTTCCACGTGCATTCTGCATTGCTAGAGTTACGAGTATTTGATACGCCCTGAATTTTCTTTTGTGAATAGCTTTGATACGTTCGTCTGTTATGGCGTATTCATCAAGAATCTTGCCAGATTCATCTTTACTTCCATCATCTACGACAATTAATTCAAAATCACGGAATTCTTGATTTAAAATACTATCGATGCAGCGATGTAATACAGTTTTATCTCCATCGAGTGGTTTTTGCGGCATTATATACAGGTACGATAATACTAACGATTGGTGTGTTCATATAACTCTCCTCTTAACGTTACTGTTATAGATAGTATAATAAGAATGGTATAAAATGAGAAGAACAGTTATGACCTTCACAAAAATTGTGAAGGTGAAACTCGGATGATAAAATAGGAACGAGGTAATTGGATATGGAAGTTAGTAAGAGAATCATACTTGTAAGTGGAATGAGTGGTGCTGGTAAGAGTACAGCAACGCGCATTTTAGAGGATATGGGTTATCACATTATTGATAACTATCCTGTTGTGCTTGTAGATCAGTTCGTAGATATGATTGAAGTTTCAACCGACCCTAGGTACAGCTATATTGCGTTAAGTACATCGGCTGAAGACTTCCCAATTTTCTCGCGTAAGTTAAATGGAATTAATGCGTCCGTTAGCGTACTCTTTATTGATGCCAGTGATAGTGTATTACTCAACCGTTACAAGAGCACAAGACGTATTCATCCATTATTATTGAGCAATACTGCTAATACACTTGAAGAAGCTATCACGGAGGAAAGACAAACATTTAAGCAGAATCTAGATAACAACGTCATCACAATTGATACATCCTTCTCTTCTGAAAAGAATTTAAAGAAAGAAGTTAGAATCTTACTTTTGCAAAAGAAGCAGATACCATCATTCTCCATTTCATTTATTTCCTCTGGCTATAAGTATGGTGTACCGCTTGATGCAGATTTGATGATTGATGTGCGTTTCTTACCAAACCCATTCTGGGATGAGAAGCTTCGTTATTTCTCAGGAAATGACAAAGAAGTATATGACTATGTTATGGATAAGCCTGAGACACAGGAATTTATCCAACGTTTGATTGCGTTTACAGATTACGCATTTGAACAGTATACAAAAGAAGGTAAGAATCATTTTACTGTAGCGATTGGATGTACAGGTGGACAACACCGTTCTGTTACGATCGCAAAACTACTTATATGATGTATATAAGGAAAGATATAACTGCTACTTGGATCATCGTGATCAGAAGGAATGGCTAACGCATGAAGAAGCATAAAGTTGTCATTATCGGTGGTGGACATGGCCAGTCATTAATCTGCCGTGGTGTTAAGACCATTTCAAATATTGATTTAAACGCTATCGTAACGGTCGCTGATGATGGTGGAAGTACGGGACGATTACGCAAGAACTTTCATATTCCTGCGATGGGTGATATTCGAAATGTCATGATCAGTATGGCAGAAAGTGAAAATATGTTAAGTTCCTTAATGGATTATCGCTTTGATGACCCTGATGGAAAAGAAGATGATATTTTAGGACACAATCTAGGAAATCTTATCTTAACAGCACTGACGCAACAGACGGGTTCTTTTATGACAGCCATTCAGGAAGTCAGTCATATTTTTAAAATGTGAAAGGGTAATATTATTCCTGCTAGTACGGATGTAATCACTTTATATGCACGCATGGAAGATGGTGTTATTGTGCGTGGGGAAGCGAATATTCCAAATCATAACCACCATATTACACGTGTATTCTATCAAGATGAGGTACATGCATGTAAGGAAGCGGTTGAAGCGATACAAAGTGCAGATTTAGTCATCTATGGAATTGGTTCTGTCTATACAAGTATATTGCCGAATGTTATCATTCCAGAAATCCAAGAAGCGTTATGTAGTACAAAGGCAGAGTTAGTTTACTTCTGTAATGCGATGACACAACCTGGCGAAACAGATGGGTATACAGTAGAAGATCACGTAGATGCATTGTTATATCACCATGCGCCAGTTGATAAAGTAATCGTCGCATGTGATGAGATACCAGAGAAGATATTAGAACGATACTCCTTAAATGGAAGTACAAAGGTAAATCTTGTAAAGCAAGAGCATCCGTATCAGATTGTAACGAAGGAATTACTAAGCTTCCGTAATGGATTTATTCACCATGATCCAGAAAAGATTAAGACTGTGATTCAAGAATTGCTGGAGGTGAAGTAATGTCATTTGCGGCAGAGGTAAAACAAGAAGTAGCACAAAAGATTATGGAAGGCAATGATATACGTGCAGAACTATCCGCATTAATTCAAATGACATCATCGCTTTCCTTATCTAATCGTGGTATGACTTTTATTAGTGAGTTTAGAAAATGCGGCAGTTTCACGTACTATCTATCGTTTGGTAAAAGAAAGATACGGCGTAGAAATTAGCTTGTTTGTAAAAGAAAGATGAATCTTCGTAAGAATCGGATTTATGGTATGCGTATTATGAGTGCTGCCCCAAAGATTCTAGAGGATTTAGGGAATTTATAGTACACGTGGTTTACTAGATAAGCCACTTGCGAAAAATCGTACAGACAAACAATAATGCGCGTGCCTATTTGGCAGGAGCGTTTATGGCAGGTGGTTCTATCAACTCACCAGAAAAATCATCCTATCACTTGGAGATTACAGCTACCAGTGAAGAACATGCATTATTTATGGCATCCTTGTTAGAACGATTTAACATTCATGCAAAGATTACAACACGTCGTAAGAAAGTCATTTTATATGTGAAGTCAGCCGAAAAGATTGCGGATTTCTTACGTTTAATAGAAGCAGACCAAGCAGTTTTAAAGTTTGAAAATATTCGTATTTCAAGAGACTTTAGTAACTCTCTGCAACGTATGAATAATATGGACTTAGCCAATGAAGTAAAGGCAGTTGCGGCTGCGAGTGGACAATTGGATGATATTCGAATCTTAGAAGAAAATCAGAAAATAGAAACGTTAGATCGTAAACTACAAGATATCATCGCACTCCGTAAGGCAAACCCAGAGGCTTCCTTAATGGAACTGTGTGGTATCTATGAGCGTCAAACTGGAGAGATTGTTTCGAAGTCAGGCATGAAACATCGCTTTGTAAAGCTTCATGAACTAGCGATGAAAGAGGTAAAACAAGATGAATAGAACACAACTACAGACAGCGGTATCCACAATTATATTAATGGTTATCGTTGCACTGATCTTCCGCTACCTATGGTGGCTCATCCTATTATTACTATTACCAATCGTAGGATTTGTGATTTATGGCTTAATTCAAGCTAGAAGATTAAACAAGCAGATGGAAAATGCTACCGTTGAAGAATTAGATATCGATCGTACTTTCTATCAGTCATATTCATCCCCTAAGGAAAATCAAAGTGATATCATTGATGTCGAATATGAGGAACATACAGACGGAGAGTAAGTTTTATGGAGATTGTAACCACTGAAATATTAGAAAATGATTTTACAACCTTACAGGTGATGGATTGGCCTATGGTTCAAGAATATTTACAGCGTTGTAAATATGAAGAATCCAATCACAATATCATCAATATGATTATGTGGTTACAGACATATCCGTTGTTCTACTATAAGAAGGAAGAGTATTTATTATTATTGGGTATTCATGAGGGATGTTTCTTCATGTATATGCCACTATGTGAAAAAGCAGTATATCGCTGAAGCGATTAAAAAGGGTAAAGGAAATCTTTGACCATTATGGACATGACTTTTACACTCAGCTGTTTTTACAAAAGAGATGGTGGATGAAGTCATTAAGTTATATCCAGAATATACAGCCATCCATGAAAGTTGGGCGGATGATTATGTTTATGATGGAGAACGTTTACGTACCTATGCTGGTAAGAAAATGCAAAAAACGCAATCATTTGAAATGCGTTCTATAAAGACTATGAAGGTAGATGGTCATACGAAACTCTTGATGAAACAAATATCGATGATTGTATTGGATATTTGAGAGATTGGAAATCGGAAGATCCAGATGATTTCTTACAAAGCGAGAGAATTGGTACATTCCGTATCTTAGACTTATATAATGAACTACCTTGTAAGGGTGGTTTGATTCGAATCGATGGCAAAGGTACGTGCTTTTGCGATTGGTTCAATGTTATCAGACCGTATAGTGCAAGAGAATATCGAAAAGGCAGATGGAGATGTCAGAGGTCTTTACCAATGCATCATGAAAGAGATGTTGAGTCATGAATTCCCGGGTATTGAACTAGTCAATCGTGAAGATGATACAGGTCGTGAAAATCTAAGAGCTGCTAAACTGTCCTATCACCCAGTCAGTATTATTGAGAAGTATCGTATTAAGAAAGGTGTTGAATCATGATTACAAAAAGCAACGAAAGAACAAGCTACCGAAGTAAAGAATCTTTGAAAGTATGTTTTCCACAAGAGGATGAAGGCTATATTGATTACTACTTTAAGAATCTATTTGTGCCAGAAAAATTGCTTTGTATATGTAGAAGAAGGCCATGTAGTCTCAGCAATCATTCGAGCTCCACATGCAATGATGTTTAATGACAAAGTTTCTACGTACTAGTATGATTTTAGGTGTAGGAACATTACCTGAATACCGTAAGCGTGGATATATGAAGCGTTTGATGGAAATTGTATTAGATGCATGCGAGCATACTGAACTGATTACTCTTATTCAGGCATATGATCAGAAACTATATGAACCATATGGATTCCGTAATATCTACAATCGCTCTACCTATCGCTTAACACGTGATGATGTAAAGCGTAGCACAAACTTTGGCTGTTCCTATGAACCAACTGCGATTGATTTATTAAAGGTATACTCTGCATTTATCCGTCGATTCAATGGTTACTATGCAAGAGATTTAGAATACTTTGTAAAGTATAAGAAAGGAAATCAACGCACAAGGTGGAAAGATAGTAGCTTACTACAACGGTAAAGACCAAATTCGAGGTTATGCGACGATGTTACCAAAGGGTGATGTTCTAGAAATTGAAGAACTCATCTACCTAGATTCCACTGCTCTTATGAAACTATGTAACGCAGCACTCTTTGAAAAGGATGTAGTGGAGTTGCATGTATCAGAAGCAGAAGACTTAACGCTCGTATTCCCAGAGACAAAAAGGATTGAGACATATGGTTCTACAATGGCAAGACTTAATGATGTAAAACTATTCTCAAAACTTGTGGGTAGAGATATCTCTACGGTTGAACAAGCATTTGCGACAAGTATCAAACCACTTAATCTAAATGAATTTGCATAAGAAGGGTGTATATCCTTCTTTTTCTGTGCTATATAATAAAGTAAAAACATACACGAAATGCTATATCATTGAGGTGATTGTTATGAGAAGAGATCATGCCAACTTCTTTCATTTTGCAATCTACAGCGTAGTCATCATACTCGTAGTATGTATCATTCCATATTTACTTCCAAGAATCCTAGGAAGACCAGAGTTCTTTTAATGAGAGAATCATTAGTTCTACCAATCAAGATGAAATCAAAGAACTCAAAAAGAGGCATTGAAAGAATATCATTTATGATTTGATTATGATGATGTGTTAGGTTGTAAAAACAGGGTTCCTCCTTGGGATTGTGGGATAGAGAACCTAAAAATTATAAACATCTATGTTCAAAGAAATTATTTTTGCACAGAAGCAGTATATTGGGAAATATTTTGAATATATTGTAAATTCATATCGAAATAAGAAGGGATATACCTTTTCGATTGTATGTCACGAAGGAAAAATTTACTGCATCAATTTACAAATTTACATCCTGTCGATTTGGAAAGAGAAGAGTACACCATAGGAGGGAGAATCGTAACGGTACAGAAGTTATCTGACGAGGGAGATAAAGCACTGAATTTTTTTATCTGACTAGTGACGATTGGTATGGCTATAAACTTATGGGACTTATCGTTTACGAAAAACCAAGAAACAATTGCGGATAGTACATCGGATATTCAAGAGATTCTTGAAAAGTTATTAAAGGACCATTAAAAAAATAAGTATAAAAAGTCTTTAAATTCACATGGTATCAATTTATTCAAAAAGTTAGAAGAATTTTTTAGTGAAATTCATCACGATAGCGCTTACATTCAAATGCTCTTAATTGACCGAAAACATATTAAAACATATAATATAAATGCAACAAAAGGAGGTCTTTGAAAAGACAATATGACAGATGTAAGAGTTGCTATTAACGGTTTTTGGCCGTATTGGCCGTCTAGCTTTTTAGACAAATGTTTGTAGCTGAAGGTTATGAAGTAGTTGCAATCAACGACTTAACAACACCTCACATGCTAGCTTATTTATTAAAGCATGATACAACACACGGTAAGTGGGATCATGAAATCTCTGCAGATGATGAAAAGGGAACAATCACTGTAGATGGTAAGGAAATTACAATTTATAAGGAAGCTGATGCTAGCAACCTACCTTGGGGTCAATTAGACATCGATGTAGTTCTAGAATGCACAGGCTTCTACACAAGCAAAGTTAAGTCTGAAGCACACATCAAGGCTGGTGCTAAGAAGGTTGTTATCTCTGCTCCTGCAGGAAACGACTTACCAACAGTAGTTTACGGTGTAAACGAAACATGTTGTAACAGCTGAAGACAAGATTATCTCTGCTGCTTCATGTACAACAAACTGCTTAGCTCCAATGGCTAAGGCATTAAATGATTTATATCCAATCCAATCTGGTATCATGACAACAGTTCATGCTTACACAGGCGATCAGATGATCTTGGATGGACCACAGCGTAAGGGTGACTTACGTCGTTCCCGTGCTGGTGCTTGCAATATCGTTCCCTAACTCAACAGGTGCTGCTAAGGCTATCGGTCTTGTAATTCCTGAGTTAAACGGCAAGTTAATCGGTGCTGCTCAGCGTGTTCCTGTTCCTACAGGTTCAACAACACTCTTAATCTCTGTAGTTAAGGGTAAGGATGTAACTGTTGATTCTATCAACGCTGCAATGAAGGCTGCTGCTTCTGAAAGCTTCGGCTACAATGAAGAAGAAATCGTTTCTTCTGACATCGTTGATGAAACACATGGTTCTATCTTCGATGCTACACAGACAATGGTAGCTAAGATTGATGACGACACATACCAGGTACAGACAGTTTCTTGGTATGACAATGAGAACTCATATACTTCTCAGATGGTTCGTACAATCAAGTACTTCGCTAACGTTAAATAATTAACCTACGCAAACTTAAAACACACTTCTTATGAGGTGTGTTTTTTATTTATTAACAATTACTTTTGGAAAACAATTCTGCCATTAACAATTGTCATAAACACTTCTAATTCACGACAATCTATCGGATCAGTGTGTAATATGTCTCCATCAATTACAGTCAAATCTGCAATTTTACCAACTGTGATTGAGCCTAAATCTTTTTCGCGATAAAAATCGTAAGCACCACCAGATGTCCAACTTTCTAATACTTCAATAGGGTGTTAAACAGTTTTCTTGATTGAAAGGAAGACCACCTTCTGGAAATAGACCAGTAACAGAGTAATAGATAGATTTCAGGAATATTATCAATAACAAGTGGTAAATCTGTACCACAACATAGTGGAACCCCATAATCTTTCATCTTACGACGATTCCAATAGTTTTTACCGCGTTCCATCCCAATCATCTTTTTGATCATTCCAACTTTATCAGCATAACTAGTAATTGATTGAATTTGTGGATAGTATTCACAAATAATGCCTAGATCTGCCATTCGTTTTAAATCTACTGGATCACTGAACTCAGCTTCGGTTATAGCATGGCGATTAACAAGTTTACCGTTATGATCTTTTTCACATAGGCTAAAAATATCTACGGCTTTAGCTACAGCACCGTCACCTTGCGCATTTAGTGAAAACCGTGTACCTAGTCTATCTGCTTCTAGTACTTCATCTTGAATTAAATTCCAATCAATATTTAGTTTGCAGTTATAAGTTTGATTCTCATATGGGTACTTTTAATAAGCCGTTTCTTGAGAAATAGAACCATCAGTCATACGGTTGAAACCAGAAAAGCGAATAAACTCAGAGTTAAATTCAGCCATCATTCTTTTTGCATATTCGAAGTCAGCATTTGAACTAACAGGCTGTGACATAAAATGTACACGAAGATTTAACTCGTTTTCAGATTCCAGTTCAGATAAGATATCTTGAAATCCACTAAATTGGTCAAAAGCCAATTTCTTTTACGGAAGTAATTCCACGCGAATTCAGCATAGACATATATTTTTGAATAATGGTTTAATAAAACTCTTATCTTTTAACACTTCATCTAATAATTTCCAAAAAAACTTCGTTACAGTCTGCGGTTAAGTCAAATCCGTAATGATTGATTGCTGTTTTATTTATCCAGAAATGATCACCACTTATAGAAAAGATAACAAGACGGCAATTTGGAAATAATTCCTCTAATCTCTCTGGACTTGGAGCCGTAAAATTATCAGATATTCCATGGCCGAAAAGAGAATCTTGCATCGTATAGTGAGATTTTAGAATTTCAATTACTTCGGTTTCAGTATTTGCTGTTGAAAGATCAATTCCGATATGACGTAGAGACCATCCAGTGAAGAAGGTATGTGCATCAAAAAAACCTGGCAAGATTGTTTTGCCACTTAGGTCATATATAGGATAATTTTCTTGTAATGAAGAAGGGATAGACTCGTTTTCAACAGATTGAATTTTATTATTTTTGTATGATTATATAGCCGTTGATGATTCCATGTTTATCAGAGCAAAAAAATATGATCTGATTTTTAAGATATATTGCGTAATAGACATTTTTCCTCCTAGGCGAAACCCAAAAAAAGCATATGAATATATGCTTGGTGTAGAGGATTTTGTTTCAAGTGTAGATCTTATTTTTGAATATAACACAAAAATTAATAAATTACAAATTATTCAGATTTAAAAAGTTTCAAAATCCGTATTCTGCTTTTGTCACATGGCATATAGGATGTTGTGAATTCAACAATGCTTCCACTAGAGTCATGCCCAATATATTGAAGATTGTAAATATAACTATCAGAGGATATACCCATAATTTTAGTAATTGGGTGAAATGCTTTTTTGAATTGTAAGTTTTTTTGTTCAAATGAAATTGGAAAGTGCTCTTTCTGTTTCATGTAATCATAAAAGCGAGGCCTTTTGAGAAATCATGACCTTGGATATCACTAAAATATTTGAATGGGAGATAGCAGTATTCAAGAGCAATACTTTCACTATCAATCTTACGCAAACGGTGTAAAGCATATATTTTGCTCGCCATGTTTTAAATTAAGCTTCTTCTCAATGTATGTTTGATTCTGAATAATACCTTCTTCTAAGATGTAATTTTTGAGAGTTAGACCATGTTTATTAATAAATGCACCAAGGCCAATACTCTTACCTGTAGAATGATCGTTCAAATACAAAAATTTTTATTTGTGATTTTCTTTGTCACAAAAGTGCCATTATTTTTTTAACTCGGAATAAATATCCTCATCAATCAAAGTATTGATTGCATGTTTAACCGTCATACGATTTATGTGATAGAGTGCAGACATTTCTCGTTCACTAGGAATCTTTTCTCCAGGTAAATATTCACCATCTTTAATACGCTGGATAATTAAGTTTTTTTAACTGAATATATAAAGGAATTTGGTAGTTCATAATTATCACCTAAATTAACTCGAATGAGAAGCGATCATACTTCATATAACTTTCAGTAAAAGCAAGAACATGGTTATGCTTATCAAATATACATCCAGAAAGCAAGGCTACATTTGCGGTGTTAGATAGTTCTAAAGAATCTCGATAACTGTTTTCCGCTTCAATGACACGGATACGCTGTGTTGTTCTATAGAATTCAAATTGAAATTTATCTATCAAAAATGTCATTTAAATTTTCAATATCTTCTTTATAATTTACGAGTTCAGGGCAAGATTCACAGGGATAAAAGAATAGTCCATACATACTCGGTTCATGGTCTGCGATTAATAATCGCTTTATTTCAAAAACTTTGTGCCAAGTGGCAAATTTGTTTCACGGCATAAATATTTATCGGCTTCAATTTCAACAAATTTAAATAGCTTTTGTCTCATATGTTGAAACGTTATCTTTTATAATTTCTGACATTAAACGAATAGAATTTACATTTTTTTGAAATTCGTTGTTTTTGCTACAAAATATCCAACTTTAGGTACAACATAAACAATTCCCATTTCTTCTAGAATTTTTCATAGCCGAACGAAGGGTTAAACGCTGAATTGAAAAAAAGATCACATAATTCGCGCTCGCTTGGGAGCTTGTCCTGATATTTTTAACTGTTGATCAGCAATATATTGTCTTATTTCATTGCTTATCATAATATCCAATGTCATAACTTTCATGCACTTATTTTAACAACTTTGTATATATTTAATCAAATACAATAATGTAAGGGGTTGCAAACCAATTGTCAACTGGTATAATAAAATTAAATAGTGGTATATATGTAAACCAAAATGTAGAGGAGATAGGGTTTCAAAGTGTAGATATACCACAAGAAAAAAAGGAGGATACATAATATGTCTAATCAGAACACCCAAGATTTAAAACGTAAACTTGGATTAGGTGCAGTTATTGCACTTGGTGTTGGAACAACAGTAGGATCTGGTATTTTCTCATCTTTATCAGAAGTTGCTGGCGCTGCCGGAAGTAGTTTGACGCTAGTATTGGCATTCTTGATAGGGTGGATTACTACAGATTCCAGCAAACTTTTGTTATGCAGAACTCGCATCAGCATTTCCTGAAGATGGTGGACAATACGTCTATTTCCGTGAAGCTGGTTCTCGTCCGTTAGCTTTCCTATGCGGATGGATTAGTTTCTGGGCAACTGACCCTCCATCAATCTCAATTATGGCTTTTAGCAATTGCAAACTATCTAGGATTCTTCTTGCCAGTTCATGGTTTAATTCTAAAAATTAGTTGCAGTTGCATTAGTAATTGTATTCATGATTATCCATATTCGTAGTGTTGAAGGCGGAGGAAAATTTCAGACAATCATTACTGCATTAAAGATTCTTCCTTTTGCATTAATTATTGGAATTGGATTATTCAATATTAACTCTAATTTATTCTTATCAAGTAAACCATTAGAAGGTGCCGCAACAGGGTTTTGCTGCATTATTAGCAGGTATATCTGCAACAACATGGTCATATGATGGTATGGGTGCAGCTTGTTATATGTCTGGTGAGATTAAGGAACCTGGCAAGAACCTACCTAAAGGTTTAATTTTAACAGCAGTAATCGTATTAGCATTATATGTTAGCTTAACTGTTGTTTCTTCTGGTCTATTATCAGTTAAAGAACTAGCAGCTTCTGAAGCACCTATCGCTTTATTAGCATCTAAGATTCCGTTAATTGGTAGTGCAGCTGGCGTAGTTGTAGCTATTATGGCTATTATCGTTGTTGTCGGATCACTATCAAGTTGTGTTATGTTCCAACCAAGAATCGAATACGCAATGGCAAAAGATGGTTTATTTTTTTAAACATTTTTGCACAAGTGCATCCGAAGTATGAAACACCAGCATTCTCAATTGTAGTGCAAATGTATTGTAGCTATTATCCTAATTTTTGCGACGAACTTGTCTGATTTATTGGGCTACTTTACATTAGTGGCATTGTTAAAGAACTTCTTAACATTTGGAACAATCTTTGTTTTACGCAAGAAGGAGCATTACAAACCAGTGTATCGTATGCCGGGTGGACTATTAATGCCTCTTATCGCGATGTTTATGACAGGAACTCTTATTTGGTCAACATTTATTTGGGCTCCAATTCCTGGTTTAATCTGTGCAGGATTAGCAGTTGGAACAGGACTACCAGTTTACTATTTCTGGGAAAATCAAAATAAGCAAAAGAAAAATGAGGCAGCTGTATGAAACTAGCAGCAATTGGTAGTAATTGCGTCGACTATTATCAAAATATGAATGGGGGTACCGCCTTTCCGGGTGGTGGCCCCGTTAATATGGCTGTTTATACAGTACGATTGGGAGGGGAATCTTCATATATTGGTCCAGTTGGGAATGATGAATTTGGACATATAATGTATAACGCAATTCAAAAATAAAGGTGTTGATGTCAGTCACTTACAATTTAAAGAGGGAAAGACAGCGGTTACTCAGGTCGAACTTCTTAATGGCGAAAAGAGTCTTCGGTGACTATGACGAAGGGGTTCTAGCAGATTATAAATTGAGTGAAGATGATATTTTCGTTTATTTGCTCGCATGATATCGTAATCTGCGACCTGTGGGGAAAAGTTGAAAAGATACTTTGAAGAACTACATGGAAGAGGAATCAAAACGGCTTTTGATTGTGCGACAAGACCAGATGATGAAGCGTGTAAGGTTGCCATTCCATACAGTGATTATGTATTTTTTTCTAATGATGAAAGCTCAATAGAATTACTAAAAGCACAGATGGAGGAAATCTATAGCAGAGGGCCAAAACTGGTCGTTGCAATGCGTGGAGAAAAAGGCAGTATCTGCTATGATGGAACCGACTATCATGAAATGGGAATTGTTTATTGCGATAGTGTGGTAGATACAATGGGTGCTGGAGATAGTTATATTGCAGGATTTCTAAATGCAATCATACAAGGTAAATCAATTATTGATAGTATGCATGCAGGGGCTATGAATGCCACTGAAACAATAAAATATTTTTGGAGCTTGGTAATGGCAGTTATCAGAATGACATTCTTCTCTACTGCTTTAAGGATGACAACAAACTGTAATATATTAATACCCGATAATTCAAATGATGTAACACCAATATGTAATGGTCAGTATAAAACCTTATATCTATTACATGGTTTATCCGGTAATGCAGAGGAATGGATTCGCTTTACAAAACTGGAATATTATGCAAAAGAAATTTGGCTATATTATTGTTATGCCTGAAGTAGGAAGAAGTTTTTATACAAATATAGATGGGATTAATTATGCAAAAATATATTGCGGAAGAACTTCCTAATTATTTAAGTCAGTGGTTTAAAATTCCAACACAAAAAAAGAGTGTACTTATATTGCTGGTGAAAGTATGGGCGGATATGGAGCATTAAAAATTGGATTTAGTTATCCAAAAACAATACCAATCGATAGCGGCATTATCACCAGTAATACATTTAGAAGAACTACGTTGTATGGTTGAGAACAAAGTGTTCGAAGAAATGGGTGTTGATGAGATTGATAGAATCATTTATCAAAAATGATTACTTTGATATCTATAAATATCTTGATAACAAATCAAGTAAAAGATTACCCTTCTGTTATTCAATTGTGTGGGACAGATGATTTCTTGATTGATAGCAATCGAAAAGTTCTATCACTATGCAAAAGAATAAGATAGATATTACTTATCGAGAGTTAAGTGGTGATCATGAGTGGCCTGTATGGGATATTGCAATACAGAAAGCTATACAATATTTTTGAAAAATATGACATTGATCATTTTTTCGGCTATATTGAGAAACGGAGAGATTAGATATGATAACAACAGAATTATGGAAAGAAAAACGAAGGTGCTAATCTCCGTAACTTTCATGAAGAACAAGATTTAAAAAAAGTGTAAATGGTGCATTAGCTTTACGCAAAAGATATTGAAAAGATTATTGATAAAATTTGGGATGAAGGATTTGATAATATTTTTCTATATTGGTATTGGAGGGACATATGCGTCCGCAATGCAAGTTGAAGTATATATGCGCGGAAGAAGTAAATTGCCAGTATTTGTAGAAAATGCAGCAGAGTTTTTTTAACAACAGGGAATAAAAAGATTTACAAATAAGTCTATAGCGATTCTATCTTCCGTATCTGGCAATACTTTAGAGATGATCGAACTAGTGGATAAGGTACATGAAATTGGTGGAAAGGTATTTAGTTTTATCGATACACCAAATACAATTCTTGCACAACCGGATAAAACAAGATTATCTAATTTTGTATCCAAAAATGAACAATTAAAATTCTACATGACCGCAAATTACTTCATGTATAAAAAAACGGGGAATTTGCAGAATATGATGACTACAACCAAAATATGGAAAACTATTTAGCAGAGGCATTGGTCAATGTAGAAAAGCAAGCAGATACATGGGCGTACCAGTATGCTATGCAGAAAGTTGAATTTTTAGATAAACATCCAGATTTACCTCACTATTTTATAGGTGCAGGTAACCAATATGGTGCAACATATTCATATGCAATGTGCTATTGGGAGGAACAAATGTGGATACGAACAAAAATCTATAAGTTCTCCTGAATTTTTTTCCATGGTATGCAAGAAATAATAGTAAAAGATACACCAATTACCTTATTTATCGGTGAAGATGAACAAAGACCTTTATCTGAAAGGGTTGCACGATTCCTTCCACAAGTAAATTCAAATTACGTTATTATTGACACAAAAGAATTTGAATTAAGCGGAATCAAAAAAGAATATCGTGGCAGCATATCCCATCTGGTTATGCATGCAGTAAATAATCGCGTTGATGCGTATATGGAAAAAAATTCCTAAGACATCCATTGAGTATAAGAAGATATTATCGCCAGTTCGATTATTAATATAATTTTTTTGAGATTAACAATAAATATTATCGGTTTAACCGATAATATTTATGTTTCATATCATATTTTTAATATGCAGAGAAATATCAGCCTTCATAAAGAAAGATAGGAGAGAATTTTATGAAATTTGGGTTATTTACATGCGGATATCAAAGATTTGATATTGAAAAAAAGCATTTCAAGATGCGCAAAAGATTTGGATATGACTATGTTGAATTATGGGGTGCAAGACCGCATGCATATCCCTTATGATCTTGAAATATGTGCAAAATAGAATCAATGAATTAATAAAAAAATACAACATGCCTGTAATCTGTATATACACCAGAATTAAACGCATATCCATTTAATTTGATGTGGGAAAACGAAAGCATGCGTGATAATTCTTTAGAATATGTTTATAAATCTTTGGATTTTGCAAAAAGCCATTGGTGCAGAATATACTTTAATTTCGGCTGGGCATGCTGGTTTTCAAGCTACTGAAGAAATAATAAAAGAACGTTTATATGATAGTTTGGAAAAGATAATAGCGTATGCAGAAAAAAAGTTGGCATAAAAAATTGTGTATGAACCATTAACAATTTATGAATCTAATGTAACAACTACGTCTAACCAACTACTGGAATTATGCAATCACTTTAATTCTCCTTATTTCTTTGCAATGAATGATATTGTTGTACCGTATATACAAGGAGAAAATATCATTGAATTTAATAAGAAATTAGGTAGTAAATTAGTACATATGCATGTAGTTGATAGTGACGGGCAATCTGAAGATCATTACTGTCCAGGTTATGGTAATTTGCCGTTAACGAATTTCATGCAAGAACTCATAGATAGTGGGTATGATGAAACGGTTACAATTGAATTGGTAACAAAAATATATAAATGAACCTAGTATTTACGCAAAAACTAGCAATTAATAATTTAAAAGAAGGGCTATAAATATGTGGATGGAAGATTTGTGGCACAAAAGATAAAGTCATTATAGGAATGCTTCATCTAGATGCATTGCCTGGAGATCCAAGATATTCTGCTAGTGATAGTCTAGATATAATTATTGAACATGCAAGAATGGACCTAAAATCGTTAATTGATGGTGGCGTGGATGCCGTGCTAATATCAAATGAATTTAGTTTCCCGTATCAAAGAAAAAAATGGATTTTTGTTACTGTTGCATGTATGGCAAGAATAATTGGTGAAATAAAAAGATATTACAGTTCCTTTCGGAGTTGATGCAATATCTGATGGAGCCTGCAACATTGGAACTTGCTAGAGCTGTAGATGCTGATTTTTGTAGAGAGTACGTTCTCGGTGTGTATGTTGGAGATGGTGGTTTTATAATAATGATATTTCCAAACTCTTAAGAAGAAAAACAGAATTGCATTTATCTAATTTAAAGATGCTTTTATTTTATTAATCCAGAATCTGACAAGAATTTAGATACACGAGATTTAACTGAAATCGCAAAATCGACAGTATTCAAAACGGGAGCGGATGGATTATGTATATCTGCCAGTGCGGCAGGACAAGATGTTAATGAAGTTTTAATTCAATGTGTTAAAGATGCATGTCCAAGTGTTGCAGTGCTAGCGAATACAGGATGTAGACCTGAAACAATAGAATCCAAATTAAAGTACGCAGATGCTGCAGTTGTTGGAACATATTTTTAAGATAGACGGTAAGTTACAAGATAGTAATGGAAATAATTTAAGAGTAGATATAAACCGAGTTAAAGAATTTATGGATGTAGTTAATCGATTCAGAAAAGGAATAATAAGGTTATGACATCAAAATATTTTTGTTGGAATTGATGTAGGAACAAATGAAACAAAGGGTATTTTTGATTGATGAAAATGGACGTGAAGTTATATCAGCGTATACAGCACATGGTATTGAGAATCCAAAACCAAATTATTTCGAGCATGATGCGGATGAAGTTTGGTATAAGGATGTTTGCATTATTGCTCAAAAACTAATAAATCAATCGCAAGTTGATCCTAAAGATATTAAGAGTATCGGAATTAGTGCACTGAGTTCAGATTGTCTACCTGTAGATATTGAAGGAAAACCATTACGCAAAGCAATTCTATATGGAATTGATGCACGTGCACTATCCGAATGTCAAGAATTAACCGAAAAATGGGGAAGAGATAAAGTGATTGAGCTTTTTGGCAGACCGTTAGGATCAAGTGATATAGCCCCAAAGATCTTGTGGATAAAAAATAATGAGCCGGATGTGTATAGGAAAACACATAAGTTTTTAACGGCATCCTCTTACATAACTTTTAAACTAACGGGAAATTATACGATCGATAACTTTTTAGGCCTAGCAAGTTTTAATCCTCTGTATAGACGTGATGGTTCAATTAATGAGCAATATGCAGAAGGAGTATGCTTGACGGGTCAACTTGCAGATCTTAAAAAGACTACAGATATAGCCGGGTATATTACAAAAGAAGCAGCAAAGGATACTGGGTTTGTAGAAGGAACAGCAGTAATCACTGGTGGAGATGATTCTGGAGCCGAGGCCATTAGTAGTGGCGTTATGACGCCTGGAGATATGATAGTACAAATGGGTTCGACTGTGTATATGATTTTATGTACGGATAAATTGTATGATGATAATCGTCTATGGCGGGAAGAGTTTATAGTCCCGAATACATATGATATATCTGCCGGAACAAATACATCAGGTGCTTTAACAAAATGGGTCAGAGATACTTTCTATCCGGATAAAGTTAAAGAACAAGAACAAGGTGGTATTAATGCATACCAAGCTATGATGGAGGATTTAAAAGAAATTCCTATTGGCAGTGGAGGGTTGGTTGTTTTACCTTATTTTGCTGGAGAGAGAACACCAATTAATGATGCGCATGCAAAAGGAATCATCTTTGGATTGAATCTAGCACATACTCGAAAACATATTATGAGAGCAGCATATGAATCCGTATGTTATTCGATTAAACATCACTTTGAAATATTTAAGGAGTTAGGAATTCCTATAAACCAGATTATGGTAACAGGTGGTGGCACAAAAAATGAAGTATGGATACAAATGTTATCTGATGTACTAGGAATCAAACTACAGACACCATCTGTGACTATTGGCGCAAGTTATGGTGATGCGCTTATGGCAATGATAGGAGTAAATCATATTAAGGATTTTGCGGAAGCAAAAAAAGCTAATTGAGACAGGCAAAGTATATTATCCAAATTTAGAGAACACAAAAATATGAACCTTATTATAAGATATACATTGAGCTATAAAAAAAGAATAAGGAATTAATGTCTACGATGGATGAAATAAATCATCTTGCCTAAAAAAATCACACTTCTCATGAGGTGTGATTTTTTTGAGTCATGACACAGACCTAACTGGTAAAGTATTTTTTTCTTTCGAAAAGTTAAATACTTAATTTGATTAAATGATAGAATATAAAAAAATATTGACATACTGTAAATCAGAATTGATTTACCAAAAAAATTGTGGAGGAACAGGAAATGAAAAACGTATTGCTTTATTAGTTTATCCTGATTTTAGCTTACAAGAAGTAACTAACCTGATGTATTTCTTTCGGTGGGCTTTTTGATACTTTTACGGATGTTATATATACAGATCTATCTCCTGTTAGGAGTGAAGAAGGAATATTAGTGCAGCCAGTAAAAACGTGTACTAAGTTTTTGTAAAGAGGATTATGATTGCTTGATTCTTCCGGGATGCAGTAATTTAACACAACCTATAAGGAATAAAAATAAGAGAGTTTTTAGAGTCATTCAGCAAATGATAATACTTTTTGTCATTGGTGCTATTTGTGCTGGTCCAGTATTCTTGGCGCAAGCAGGTTTATTGAAAAATAAAAAATATACTGCTTCGTTATATGCTGAAATGATGGAATTGTTTAGTTTTGTTGAAGAAGAGAATTTTGTACCACAATCAGTAGTTGAAGATGAAAATATAATCACTGCTGTAGGCAGTGCATTTAACGAGTTTGCAGTACATGTTGCTAGAAAACTTGGTTATGAATGCCCCGGATAAAATATTAAGTGGCTATATGGATTCAGATGATGCTAATGACTATATTCATCATCTAACGGAAGAAGATTTACTAGAATTTAAAAAGGAATTTAAAGAATTTATTGATTAAAAAGTATGATTGATTATCAGATTTACTATTTCTGTTTATCAAAATATAACTGTTAAATCACACCTCATGAGAAGTGTGATTTTTTACGTTTTCTCTTTTTGATATTGAATATATGTATCTTACATTGTAAAATTATGCATCTTAGCGAAAATGGCGAGACAGCATGAAATACTTGCGGTAATATCACAGTAGAAAAAGATACGAAGGAGAATCGAAGATGAAAGTGAATGTAGAACTATCAAAAAGAATTTTTCTCCTCCACATGTAACGATTTATGCGGATGCGATTACGGATGAAGTTCAGAGAGTGATTGATGTACTAGACTCTAAGGATATACCACTGATAGTGCAGAGCGAAGATCGGATGGTAGTCTTGAAAGCGGAAGAGATAAATATGATACGTGTGGAGGGTGGAGACACTGTTATCTATACTGAAAAACGAGAGGTATTATTCCCGAAGACGTTTGTATGAGATGCTTGAGCAGATCGGGACTGGCTTCATGCAAATATCGAAACAAACTGTCATTAATCTTTCTTGTATAAAAAGTATAGAGACAGGCTTTTGGTGGAACTTTATTACTAAAGTTAAAGAATGGTTCTTCTGATTATGTATCAAGAAAATATTTACCTGATCTAAAAAGATATCTAGGAATTTAAGGAGGCTAAACATGAAAACAAAAGAAACAAACACTACTATTTAACATATTTGTATCAATGGGTATTGCTAGCAATGATGTTTATTATCGTTGGAGTTATCATTGACTGTATCTTCCATGGAGATATCCAAATGACAAATTACGCATTTTCTAAAGATGGCTATCGCAACCGTCGTAATTGGACTTGGCTTTGGGCTACCTGCAATAGTCTATGACAATGAGAAGTTATCTCTTTTTACACAGACGATTATTCATATGGGGACTGGTTGTATTATTATGACAGTTACAGCTTTCCTTGTAGGTTGGATTCCTATGAATCGTGGCCACTACTGATGATTGCGATACTTTTAGAAGAGATTGCCGTTGCATTTGTTATTTGGTTTCTATTTTATCTACAACAGAAGAAACTGGTAAAAACAGATGAATCAACGAGTGAAAGAAATAAATAATGAATAGTTTAACGGTCTATCATAAGTAGGCCGTTATTTTTAGTTTGGGATGATAAATTATAATTTACGTATTAAGATAGAGAGGAGCTTTCAAGGAGATTTATTATGAAGTGGTATGAGAATGCGGTGTTCTATCATATTTATCCATTAGGATTAACGGATGCACCGAAGAATAATGATTATCAAATTACAGAACATCGTTTGAATCAATTGGGTCCTTGGATTAAACATATCGAGGAAATTGGCTGTAATGCACTATATATTGGACCATTATTTGAATCGGTTGGACATGGATATGAAACAACCGATTACTATAAGATTAGATTCTAGACTTGGTGATAATGAGGATTTAAAAGAAGTTTGTGAAAGAATGCCATCATCAAGGTATTCACGTAATCTTTGATGGTGTCTTTAATCATACGGGAAGAGATTTCTTTGCGTTTAAGGATATTCAACACAATCGTGAAAACTCTCAATATAGAGATTGGTATTGTAATGTAAATTTCAGGGAATAATGAATATAATGATGGCTTTCTCCTATGATAACTGGGGTGGCTATAACTTTACTTGTAAAACTCAATCAACAAAATCCTGCGGTAAGACAATACCTGTTGGATGCGGTGAAATATTGGGTAAGTGAGTTTGATGTGGATGGAATTCGGCTAGATGCGGCAGATGTATTAGACTTTGGGCTTTTATGCATGAGTTACGTATGCTGGCAAATGAAATCAAGCCTGAATTCTGGTTGATGGGTGAAGTGATTCATGGCGACTATAGTCGTTGGGTAAATCCCAGATATGTTACATTCTGTGACAAACTATCAATTATATAAAGCGTTTATATTCTGGACATAATGAACATAACTATTTTGAGATTGCCCATACAGTGCGTTATCTATTAGATAAAGGTAATCTACCATATCATCTCTATAACTTTGTGGATAATCATGATGTGGAACGTATTTATACAAGACTACTCAACAAACAGGAATTTGTACCAGTACATATTTTGATGTATACACTACCGGGCATCCCTTCTATTTATTATGGAAGTGAGTTTGGCATTGAAGGAAGAAAAGAAAAACATTCCGATGCGGTATTACGATCCTGCAATTAACTTGGAAGATTATCCAAATGCAGTAAATGAGAACGGCTGTACCAAATATCATCGCTAGACTTGGAAAAAAATTCGAGAGAAGAATCCAGTATTTTCAGATGGTAATTATCAAGAACTACGATTAACAAATCGTCAGTATGCTTTCTACGTACAAACGAGCATAATACAGGCAATCGTTGTCGTGAATAACGATGAAGTGGATTCATCACTAGATATCCCAGCAACTGGAACTTATACAGAATTACTGAGTGGAGAAATTCAAACTGACTGAAGGAAATCTACACGTCTATCTGCATGCATGTTCTGGACAAATCTGGATGAAAGACTATGATGAGAACAGTAATTAGGAATCAGAGAAGTTAAGATTCCAGAAAGTAAACAAGTTGCAGTAAAAGAGGAAATGCAATCAGCAGGTGACTGTCGACCATAGTAAATCTTATGAAGAGATGAGTGTTGAAGAACTACAAGCAATGTGTATCTAGATAAAACTTGCAAAAAGAATGGACCTGTAACAGAACAAATGAAACGTGATGTCGCAAAATAATATTTATCATGATTCATTGGTTAACTGGGTAAAGAGCTTTCGAAAATTAAAAAAATACCGCAGCTGCGGTATTTTTTTAATATTTAGACTTTACGTTCATGCATTAGAATAAATGGAATCAATAGAACAGCACAAGAAATCCAGATAGTTGGATAACCTAACTGTTTAGATATTACACCTCCAAGACCAGCACCAATTGCGAATATTACGATAATTCCGAAGTAATGCATGGATTGGTGAAAGTATGTTTTGTCATTTGTACGAAAGAAAGCGGATAATCTTGCGGTAGCACTCTTGATATTACCGATACACATGGTACTCGCATATGTGTTTCCGTTTAACCTTACGGAAAGATTGTACTTGTAAGGCGCAAGAGAATGAAACAAGCATATTTGCGATGTTGTTAAGATTACCAGGAATAAAAACCCACGATAAATAATGTAATGATTTCAATCAAAATGATATATTGTCTCCAGTGAAGAGAGTGCTTTTCTTTTAGTCTTCCCTGTAGTTGTTCTGCAACGAATACACCAACAATAAAGGCAAAGATTGGTAAAAGGTAATTTAAGCTATGACCTAGATTTCCTTCCATCAAGTTCTGTGTCATTAAGACGAGATTGCCCTGTTTGTGCATTCAGCAAAAACACGATTTCGTGTATTAAATGTATAGGCATCCTGCAAGCCTCCACTAAAAGCGAGGAAAGCAGAAGTGATAAATGCGTCTGACATCTGTTGTTCTTTCATAGTTCACCATCCTTCAAACTATTTCTAGAAAGTTCAGTCTAATATTAGGATGAATTGTAAATGAATACAAGACTAGTCAATAGAATGTAAAGGATACCATGTAAGAAAAATATTCTGACATTAATTACGAAAAATATGGGGAATGCTAAGTATCTAAAACTAGATCAATTAAAATGGAATAAAGATGGTAATCCAGTAGAGATAACTTTTTGGATATCAAGACTACATTATTACAATTGCAAATCAAAATGAGTGATAAATCCTAATAATGGCTAAGCGTGTAGCTTAGGATATGGTTACTATTGTAGGTAATCTGTCAATATAATACAATTTGTTGTATAAATAAATTCATTAAGAGATATATTATGTATGATGCAAAAATAGTCAAATTAAATTTTACGATGACACAATCAATTATGTTTCATTTGGTTATGGAAACAAGAATTTATTATTGATACCAGGTTTGAATACCGAGCGAATAAAAAGGAAAAAGCTTTTACAACTTGCTTTTTTTACTATAGAAATTTTTTTGAGGGATTATAAAGTTTTTTTATATTTGATCATAAAGAACATCTCAATGAGAATTATGAGATTAGCGATATGGTGGAAGAGATTGCTTATTGTATCAAAAAGTTGAATTTAGATAAAGTAGATGTTGTAGGAGTATCTCAAGGGGGATGATTGCTCAACTATTAGCTATAAATTACCCTGACATTGTTAAAAAAACTAGTTTTAGTGGCAACTACATCAAGAAATAATCCTATAACAAACAAGGTCGTAGATAGATGGATTGTTTTTAGCTGAAAATGGTGAGTTACAAGAACTGCAAAAATATGCTTGAAACTGTTTATTCAAAAAGATATATAGCAAAAAAATAAGTGGTTATCTATATTAGTACAAATTCTAACTAAGCCAAAATCAGATCAACTTAATAGATTTATTATTTTAGCTAAATCATGCTTAAAATTTGATGTTTTTGATAAATTAGATAAAAATTCAATCTAAAAACTCTGGTTATAGGTGCTGCATTAGATCAAGTAATACCAGTAAAATTTTCTAATGAACTTGCTGAAAAAAATTAATTGTCAGAAAAATTATTTTTGAAAACTCTGGTCATGCAGTACATCAAGAAGTTTCTGATTTTAATAGAATAGTTTTAAATTTTTTGATAAGTAGTAATTAAGAATTTAACTTTTCACTTGCGCATAGCTTAGCATTCACTAACCCTTTGAGGGAGGTATATTGAAAACTGTACTTTTTAACCATTAAAAATAGAAAGGCAGGAGGTAAACACGAATGCTAAAATAAATTACCAGAAAAATTAACACTTCTACGAAAACATTACGGTCTTTCACAGGGTGATGTAGCAACAAAAAAATCAGTGTAAAGTTTACCGATTATATGAACTGGGAAAATGGTAACAGTATCCCTTCAATATCAAATATTCGTAAGTTATCTATGTTGTTTGGTGTTCCGGTTGAATCTTTTATTGATAATAGAAAGGTAATTGAGTTACCTGAGATAAAGGTAGTACCACCAGTACAACCAGAGTCAAGACCAGAACCAGAACAAAAACCAGATGAAACATTAAAAGACAAGTACAATTCATACACAAAGAGTTAATTCTGTTAAGAGTGACTTAGGAAGTACACGTGTCATGGATGCAGGGAAGATTAAGACAGCCGCAAAGGCAGCAGATACAAATCAACCGAAGAAACAAGATACTCAAAATAATCGCAAGAAGATTTCTTATGCGATTATCGCCGGATGCTTGGTTGCGGTTATCGCAGTTGTAGCACTTATCTTACGTATGACAACAGGTGGCGGTAAATCAAACTTTACTGTAGAAACTTCTGAACTAAACCGTATTGCAGAAGGTGATACCTATACATTATTTATTAATAAGAATAATGCCTTTAGAAGTTTATGGTGATTTCCAGTATAAGAATGAATTCCAGGATGTTGTACAAGTCAGTGCTTATGGAAGTCATGCGGTTGGCCTTAAGAAAGATGGTACAGTCGTAACGACCGATAAAAACGAGGAAGTTGCGAAGTGGAAAAACATTAAGGCTATCGCAGCCGGTAAAGACCATACAGTTGGTTTAACAAGTGATGGTAAAGTTCTTTGCGCAGGTAGTGAACTTGCGTGTCAAGTCAGTGATTGGACAGATGTAGAGAGCGTCTACGCTGGTGATGATGCGACATTTGCGATTGTAAATGGACAGGTGAAAGTATCAGGTAACTCTGCAAACTTCAGTACAATCAGTGACGCAAAGAAGTTGGCTGTTGGTGATTCACAAGTACTTGTACTAAAGAAAGATGGTAGTGTGGCTGCTGTATCCTTAAAGGGAAACAGTACAAGTGATGTATCTAGCTGGGCTAAGATCGCATCCATTGCTGTAGGAAAAAACTATGTCGTTGGTGTACATGAAGATGGCACAGTCAGTGTTGTCTCAGATGATAAAGATTTAAAGGAAACAGTCGAAGCTTGGACAGATGTAAAATATATCGCAGCGTATGATGATACACTCGTTGCCTTCAATCGCTCTGGCAAGATGTATGGTTATGGAGATAACTCCAGTAGCCAATACGATAATTCATTTAAGACCGATGCAAAACAATTATCACAAGTGAAGAATATTACATTCACAGTCACAACAGCGAATGTAAATATTGCTTGGGATCCAGTTGAAAATGCGGATTACTATGAATTAACAGTTAATACAAATCCAATCACGGAACACAAGAATATTATTTCTAAATAGTGATAGTATCGCATCCTCATCGCTCAAAGGATGGAGAGACATACGTTGTAACAATCACAGCACATTCCAAGAAGGAAGATAAGTATAAGACAAGTGAGAAGACTTCGATTAATTTTGCATATAGTGCAAAAGACAGTACAGCTCAACTCACCAACAGATATTACAGCGAATGGGTTACAGAATGCTTGGCATTTTGCTTGGTCACCAGTAGAGAATGCGGATAAGTATAATATCTCAATTGATGGAACGGTTGCGGCATCTAATGTTGAAGGAACATCCATTACGATTGACGGTATCTCATTTGCGGAAGGCTCTGAACATGAGATTAGTATTACAGCTCTATCATCGAACCCTGCATACACTGAAAGTGTACCAACAAAGGCTAAGATGAAGTATACTATCAGCAAAGGTAAGATTAAGGTTAATCTTGAAAAACCAGATGGTAGCAGTGCTGGTTCAAAGACATATGAGCTCAATGTAGGTTCGTACTATATTCAAAATATTATCAAAACCTAGTGATATCCCTAAGTGGATTCAAACTGTCAACTGAACCTGTTCAAGCTGAAGTTATGAATGGGCAAACAACAGAAGTAACGATTAAATTAGAAGCAAACTAAGCGCAAGGAGAAACACATGGACAGACTTTGGTATTATACAAAACGAGGTAGCACAGAAAAAAATTTGGCCCATTTACAGATGCGGAATTAGTGCAGTTCATCAAACAAGAAATTCTTTTGCAAGGATGACTATATCTGGATGCCAGATTTGAAGAGTTGGTTAGAAATATCAAATTCAATCTATGCAATCTACTTGCCGGCTTCAGATACAACAGTAGAAATATAAAGAAAAAGAATGTGTTTGTAGGAAATCCTATTAACACATTCTTTTTTACATGTATTATTTTCTGCGAATACTGTGGAGCGTTGTAGTACCGATGATCGTGCCAAGGCTAAGTGCGACGAGAGATAGGATACAATTAAATGCTTGTACTTCTGCTAGTCGAATATTGCCAGTAACTAGTGATGCGATCATGTAGTGGAACATATCTCCGGGAATTAATGGAATAATGGATGGATAGATAAAGTAAGCAGTAGGGGACATGAAGCTTACGAGACATGATTCACCATAGAGAGATGCCGCAAGTGCGGAAATCAAAGTAATCACAAAATAATTCTGTATAAAACTGGATAGAGTAATGTTTACAAGACGTACTAAGAATCCACCAAGACCTGCATACAATAATTTATCTTTACCATGAATTCCAAAGGTGACGCTAAAAGCTAGTGAAGCTGTAAAGGAAAATAGTAGAATCAATAAGTTATTTACCATGCGCCTGTACCTCCCATCAAGATAACGGCAAAGTACATACCAGCCGCAAGAGATGCACTCTCTAGGAATACATTTAATAGTTGTAGGATACCATTGAACTCATGACCACAAATCAAATTACGAAATGCATTGACTAAAGGGATACCTGGAATCATCAGTAAACTGATAGAGATCAAAGTCCACTGTGTATCTACAATTAATCCTACTCTAACTAATAGAAAGGATAGGATTGTTCCTAAGAACATACTAACAATATTGTTAATAATCTTCTCAGTACGTAGTTTGGAAAGACCTAGATTAATCCAATATAGACAGAAAGAAACTAATGCAGTCGCAATCATATCAGTTGGTTTTACCGCCTAGAATAAAAGCAAAACACAAGTAATTGCGAGTACTTGGCAGAATAAAGTAGTTATAACACTATATTTCTTTGTGTTTTGAGCTTGGTCTAGCACATTCTGTAATTGTTCAGCAGGGATAGGGTGGTTAGCAACTTGGTGCATAATATTGTTTAAAATACGTAGTTTTTCCAAGTTAATAGATATTGTAGGAATATCTAACTGTTTCATATATGTATTTCCATCAGTACCACAGAAACAAATACTTACATACTGATGTGTCATAACAGTACTTAGCTCAGTTAACTGATACGCCTCTGCATTCTTTTTCGATAGCGAACTCTACATGTTCAAGAGTGGAGCCGTTTGATAGTAGTGCATGGGCTAATTTTGTCAGATAATTTAATATCTGTTCCATTTCTAAACGAGTATTCATCAGATTCTCCTTATTAGGCTTATAGTATATATTCAATATCCACACGTTAGCAAGAAAAAGTAGAGATAGTAATTTCAAGGGTTGAGATAAAACAATGTTATAGTAAAACAGGGTGATAAAATGAAAGAAAAAGTTGGTTCAGTTTATTCGATTGCAAAGGACAAACCCATGGGTAACAAGCTGTACAGTTTCAAAAGAAGTGATGAAGAATGTCAGTTTATTTATTCCTTGGCAGAGAATACTGATATCAGTGCAGAAATCTACCCGTATTACAAATTGATCTATGTTCATACAGGAAGAGCAGTTGTCTATACAAATGACGATGAAAAAGACGGTCAATGTCGGTGAAGCAATCATTGCGAAAATCAATATTCCTGTAGGAATTAAAACAGATCAAGGAACCATTTATACAGAAATCATGATAGGAGAAAATAGTATGATGAACAGCGCAGTAAAACCAGGTGAAGTATTTGGCTTAAAGGATTTAGTACCATATCAGGATGGTAAGATTGTAAACATGGATGTTGCACACAATGAAAAGATGAAGTTTGTTGTGATGGCATTTGATGCAGGAACAGGCTTGTCTGAACACGCAGCTCCAGGCGAAGCGCTAGTATTTGCGTTGAGACGGTAGTGCAACAATTATCTATGAAGGTGTAGCACATGAAATCCATGCTGGTGAACAGTTCTGCTTTGCAAAGGGTGGCTTACATGCAGTAACCGCAACAGAAAAGTTCAAGATGGCTTTATTATTAACTTTATAAGAAATCAAAAATGTCTCAGTGATGAGGCATTTTCTTTTTACCAAAAAGAAAACTGTACTCTCCATTATAGAAATACAGAAAGCACAGTGAGAAAGAAACCTACAAATATAAACCAACCTAATAGATATCCCTTTAGATAATGCTTGCATAACGCAACATATTCACGAATCATTGCGCTTGGCCAGAAGTAGAATGCGATAGGAGCACCAATGCCGATTGCTGGAATATCTAAAGAGCGACAAAGGAGTAATGCACGATAGACATGGAAGTTGGAAGTGACTACTGCAATACGCATACGACCACCTCTACGCTTAATGATTTCATAGGAATTACGCATGTTTTCAAATGTATTAACACTCTTATCTTCCATGATGATTTGATGATTCTTAATGCCTTTATCAATTAGGTATGTACGCATGGCTTCCGCTTCAGATACTTTTTCATCAGGACCTTGACCGCCAGAAACAACGATATAACAAGAAGATACCGACTTATTAAATACGCGTATCGCCTTATCAAGTCGATTGGCAAGCAGTTTCGTTGGTGTTAAACCATCAATTAATCCAGCACCTAATACAACAATGTAGTCAAAATCAACATGTCGTGGAAGAATCTGGATGAATATGGAATAAAACATAAATGCGACGAATACAAGTGAGATATATAAGACACTGAAATCCAAATCCCATTTTAAGCAAAGTTGGAAAATCTTGTATTAGATGAATCGAATGATCTATATAGTTGTTAACAGCCGCTATCATCGAAGTTATGAAATAAAATTCGCCAACTAAGATAAAGATTCCAAAACGCTATGGATAGGAAACTTGTAATGTGGAAACCTTCCTTACGAAGCATCTGTACACTATTTACCATCAATAAGAATGGAATGATAAATATCAAGAACATAAAGGTGGTGACAAAAATACTGGAATATATCGTCGCAATCCTAGATATACCTGAATATTGCACAGATAAAACCAAAGAGTGCAATCAGCAGGATTAATAAAAAAATACTGCATTTCGAAAACGTCTAGAATCCTTGAAAAAGGAGTATACGAATATCGCTAGTGATACAATCACCATAGAATTCTGGTGTAAGAATATAATTCATGAATGTAAACATGTCAAAATAGTAACATGAATAAAAAGTATCTGTGTGAACAATATTAAAAAAACAGCTTAGTATTCTACTTTTTAAGGTTATTAGAATTACGATATAATCAAATAAACCGTTGATCGGAAATAGTACTACAATAAACCGGCATAAAGAGAGAAGTACATTTGGTGAGAGTGCTTTGGCAGATGGTATTGATGGGAATGCCTCCGAGAGGGTCTTCTTGATATGTAGAGAAGAACGTTACACTAATGTTATCAGTGAAATTCTAAAGAGTGGATACGCATAGCGTCTTTTTAAGAAAGACGCTTTTTTAACAGGAGGAAGAAAATGATCAGACTGTATAATACAAAGACTTTACAAATCGAAGAATTCAAACCAATTCACGAAGGACACGTGGATATGTATGTGTGTGGACCAACTGTGTATAACTATGCACATATTGGTAATGCAAGACCAATGATTGTGTTTGATGTGTTGAAACGTTTATTTGAAGCAGAAGGATATAGCGTTACGTATGTATCTAACTTTACAGACGTTGATGACAAGATTATTAAGAAGGCTGCTGAAGAAAACACAACCGAAGCGGTAATTGCACAGCGTTATATCGATGCTTATCAGGAAGTGCGTACATTACTGAATACAGAACTTCCTGATATTACGCACGTGTTACAGAAACAATGGATAAGATTATTGAATTCATTGATAAACTTGTTAAGACTGGTCATGCTTATGAAGCAAATGGTGACGTATATTTCTCAGTTGAATCTGTACCAACGTATGGTGAGATTTCTCATCAGCACTTGGACCAACTAGAGGCTGGTGCACGTATTGAAACAAATGACCAAAAGAAAAATCCATATGACTTTGCGCTATGGAAGAAGACAGATATGGGTATCAAGTGGAATTCTCCATGGGGAGAAGGTCGTCCAGGTTGGCATACGGAATGTGTTGTAATGATTAATGATAATATTGGTGATTGCATTGATATTCACGGTGGTGGTATGGACTTGAAGTTCCCTCACCATGAAAATGAAGCAGCTCAACAGGAAGCGATGCATGGCAATACACTTGCGAATTATTGGGTACATAATGCCATGGTAAATATCGATGGACAAAAGATGTCTAAGTCATTAGGTAATACAATGTGGGCAAAGGATGTTGTACTATCTTTAGGTACAAACCTAACAAGATGGTTAGTATCCTCAGTACATTATCGTAAGGAATTAAACTTCTCTGATGAGACAATTGAAACTGCTCGTAAGGAATTAGATAAGGTGTTAACACCACTCAAACAAGCATATATCAAAGCTGCACTTGCGGATTATGTTATGGGTGATGATTACGATAAGGAATCTTATCGTGCATTCTTAGATTGTTTAGATGATGATATGAATACACCAAATGCATACGCAGTCATCTTTGAGACAGTTAAGAAATTAAATCAGACATTACGTCAAAGAGAGATCGACTTTGCACAACTAACACTTTACAGCAACGCTGTGGAAAAGATGTTGAATGTATTGGGTATTGTTGTGGAAAAACCAGTGATTGGGGAAACGGAGAAGGAATTATTTGCGAAGTGGAATCAAGCTAAGGCAGATAAAGACTTCGATAGTGCAGATAAATATCGTAATGAATTAGCAGAAAAGGGCTTGTTGTAATGAATCCATTAGAATGTAATGGTAGAACACTAGCGTTTCTTGGGGATGCGGTGTGGTCTCTTGCGGTGCGTGACTTCTTGGTTCAAGAAGGTCAGGAAAAGGAAAGATGTTACAAAAACTCAGTATTTCCTATGTCTCTGCAAAAATCACAGGCAAGATTCTATTCACTGCTTCATGAAGAAACCTTCTTTACCGAAGAGGAGGAAGCGACGTATCATCGTGGACGCAACGGTAATACAGGTAGTGTTCCAAACAACACAGATGTTGTGACATATCGTATGTCGACAGGATTTGAAGCTATTTTAGGTGCTTTATATCTTGAGAATAATCAAGAAAGAATAAGACAGATTTGGGACAAAGTACGGACACTTTAGGGAGGACTTCTATGGCACAATTTGTGTACAGGGAAAAATGTTGTAAAACAGATGTTGATGGATAACTCCAAGATCAAACAAATTTACATATCAGTAGACGATAGAGATGTAGAACAGTTAGCTCGTAAACAACGAGTACAACTCAAAAGAGTGGATAAGAAGACATTAACCCAGATGACAAAGACAGACCGTCATCAAGGTGTTGTGGCTGAAGTTGATCCATATCGTCTATATAGTGTAGATGAAATCGTGCAGAGTGTTTCCGAGGATGGTAAGGGACTTATCATCATGCTTGATGAATTAGAAGATCCACATAACTTGGGAGCGATATTACGTACAGCTGATGCGATTGGTGCCACTGGTGTCATCTTTAAGAAGACCAATGCAGTAGGCTTAACGCCTACCGTTGCGAAGGTTAGTGCTGGCGCAATTGATACAGTGAAATGTGCGTCTGTTACCAATCTTTCCAGAACGCTAGAAGACCTTCAGAAAAAAAGGTTGGTGGGCTGTTGGAACGGATATGGATGGACAGGACTATCGTTCTGTAAAGTATGATTTCAATACTGTATTGATTATTGGAAATGAAGGTAAGGGTATCTCAAGACTCCTGCGTGAGAAGTGTGACTTTGTGGTATCACTACCAATGAGAGGAAAAGATTGAATCGTTAAATGCGGCAGTTTCTGCGGGTATTCTGATGTATTCGATTTACAACATGCGTTTCCCACTATAGGGGAGTGTTGTATGGAAAAGGACAATCCATGTGAACTATTATATATGTGCAGGATGGGAGATGCGCATGCGCAATATCGCTTATTTGCTCAGTATGAAGGTTTACTTACATCGCTGGTGAATCAAACAATACAGGTATATCCACCAGTGAAAAACTATAAAGATGATTTATTACAAGAAGCACGTCTTGGATTATTAGTGGCGATACATTGTTATCGAGAAGATAATCAAGCTAGTTTTAAAACCTTCTTGTGTATCATCGCAAAGAGAAGAGTTTGGAATGTCCTACGCCAACTTTCAACGATCGGAAGAAATGAAGGTGCAGATGTACTGGCGTTAGATGCGATGATGAACGAGGATGAAACATTCTATGATGTTGTCGAACAACAAAATAAGATGTTTAATCCCAGAGTATTATTATCAGTATGTCGATGCATTCAAACAAATGACACGGGTATCATGTCATTATCACATCGAGAAGTAGATGTAATGCGGTCTTGGTATGATGGCGATTGTTATGAAGATGCAGCTCGCAATCAGAACTGTACTGTAAAGGCATATGATGGAAGATTACAGAGAGTTAGAGCCAAGATTAAAAGATTACATATATCATAATCAATGATAAAACTTGACAGATAGTGTATGATAATAAAGTAAACTGAAACAGAAAATAGTAAATGCATGTCAGCGATGATTTGTCGATGGCATGCATTTTTGTTGTTTTATAGAAGATTTGAATATTCGCTCAAGTGTGCGCTTATAAAAACAAACTGCTTCAGTAGAGTTTGAAAAGGAGAATAGTATGAAACTCAAAAAACTAATGACAGGAGTACTTGCGGCATTCATGCTTGCAGGTTGTGCTCCAAAACAACAGCAGAACACTACAAAATTAAAAATCGTAGCTACAACATTCCCACAATATGATTGGATTCGTGAGATTATCGGAAAAGATAATACTAATGTGGACCTACAATTATTGATGAAGAACGGTGGAGATTTGCATAGTTATCAACCAACTGCAGGTGATATCGCAAACATCGCTGATGCAAATCTATTTGTATACGTTGGTGGTGAATCTGATGAATGGGTAGATGATGCGTTAAAAGAGAAGACCAACAAAGATATGAAGGTTGTAAATATGATGCAGACACTTGGTGATGACATCGATGAAGAAGAGGAAGGCTTAGAAAAAGAAAGCGAAGACCATGACCACGATCATGATGATAAAGATCATGACCATGACCATGAAGAAATTGAATATGATGAACATGTTTGGTTATCACTCAAGCGTGCACAGAAAATCGTAAAAGCAATTGCGGATGAATTAGGAGAATTGGATTCAACAAATGCAAAGAAGTATCAGGAAAATGCAGAAGCGTATATCGCAAAGTTAGCTGCTTTAGATAAGTCTTATGAATCTACAGTCAATACAGTTAAAAATAAGACATGGATCTTTGCGGATCGTATGCCATTCCACTATTTAGCAAAAGATTATGGTATTACAACATACGCTGCATTCAATGGTTGCTCAACAGAAACAAATGCAAGCTTTAATACAATTGTCTCTCTTGCCAAGTACGCAGATGAGTTGGGTATCAAACATATTATGACAATTGAAGGTTCTGATAAGAAACTTGCAAAAGCAGTCATTGAGAACACTACAGATAAGAATCAAGACATATTAACATTGAACTCATTACAGTCCGTTAGCCAATCAGATATTGATAAGGGCTTAACATACTATGGCGCAATGGAAGAGAATTTAAAGGTATTAGCACAAAGTTTTAACACGGAGGTTAAGTAAGATGACACATTTGATTACATGTAAAAATCTATCCGTTGGACATGAACGCATAAAAGTTGCGGGACCTTTTAACTTGGAAATCAACAGTGGAGATTATTTATGTGTAATCGGTGAGAATGGATCGGGTAAATCCACATTCATGAAAACTATCTTAGGTTTAATCAGTCCAATTGAAGGAACGATTGAACATGATGAATCCTTCAATGCAAGAGAAATTGGTTACCTTGCACAACAGACACAAGTCCAAAAAGATTTCCCATCTTCAGTTGAAGAAGTTGTTTTTATCCGGTTTTGTAGGGTCACTTAGGACATCGTTGGTTCTATAACAAGAAAGAGAAAGAACTTGCGAAGGAGTATATGGCCAAAACTGGCGTCGATAGACTCGCAAAGCATTGTTACCGTGATTTATCCGGTGGACAACAACAGCGTACACTACTTGCTAGAGCGTTATGTGCTGCTGATAAGATGATTCTATTAGATGAACCGGCAGCAGGACTTGATCCAGATGCAATGCAGTATATGTATGATCTCATTTCAAAGTTAAATAAAGAAGGCATGACAATCGTAATGATTACACATGATGTACCTGCGGTGGTGCAGTATGCAAATCGTATTGTTCGCTTCGTGGATGGTAAAGTCAAGGAAATTTCCACAGATGAATATCGAAAGGTGGTGGAAGAATGCTAGCTGAATTACTACGCTATCTTGGATATCCCTTTGTAAGATATGCCATCGTTGCGGCGATGTTAATCTCACTATGTTCTGCACTTGTAGGTGTTATCCTTGTATTAAAGAGATATTCCTATATTGGAGATGGTCTATCGCACGTTGCCTTTGGTGCGATGTCGATAGCACTTGTATTAGGGATGATTCAACAGAAGATGTATCTTGTCTTTTCCGATTACAACAGTAGCGGCGATATTGATTCTAAAATCAGGACAAAATAAAAGAGTTCAAGGGGATGCGATTGTCGGCATGATTTCGACTGGTGCACTCGCACTTGGATATCTATTAATGAATCTATTTCCACCAACTGCAAATATCAGTGGTGATGTATGTAGTACACTCTTTGGTTCTACGTCGATTCTGACACTTTCCCCAAAGCAGAGGTTTGGTTATGTGTAATCGCATCTATCATCGTTCTAATCATATTTGTAATGTTATATCCGAAGATTTTTGCGGTAACGTTTGATGAAAACTTCTCTAAGGCAATTGGCCTAAAGACAAATCAGATTAATTTAATCTTGGCGGTTATTATTGCGGTTATTGTTGTTTTTAGCAATGAATCTTGTAGGTTCTTTTGTTGATTTCTGCACTCGTAATCTTCCCTGCATTATCGGTAATGCAGTTATTTAAGAGTTTTAAAGCTGTATTGATCGGTGCAGCAGTTCTATCAGAAATTTGTACGGTTACTGGTATGCTTGTAGCGATACTTTGCAGTACACCTGTAGGTGCTACAATTGTAACGGTTGATATTATTGCGTTTATTATCTGTTGGTTGATTCGTGCGATGAAAGCGTAAGTAGTAATGAAATATATCAAGAAATTTATCCTAATCTTTCTTAGTGTAGGAATTATTACATTAGCTTTTTCTATATACACACCAACCAAACGCGGTAAAACCAGAGCAGAGTAAAGAGACCGAAGTGGATTATGACTTATCTAAGCTCAGTGGAAATGTTGTGTATTCGCAAGTATATGCGATGATGACAAACCCAGAAGAGTATGTGGATAAAACATTTAAAATCTCTGGCGTCTTTGCGTTAGGAAAAGATAAAGATGGTAATACGATGTATGGTTGTATTATCAAAGATGCGTTGGGTTGTTGCCAACAGGGTATTCAATTCCAATGGGAAGGAAATCATAAATATCCAGAGGATTATCCGGATTTAGGGACAGAGATTACAGTTGTAGGAACATTTAGTTATCAAAAAGGATGGAAACATTGTTTCCTTATTATTAAAGAATGCAGAAATGAAGGTGGATTAATAAACCCACCTTTTTGTGTGAAGATATTATTTTATTTGATTTATCATCTGTTGATAAATATTATACAGTTCCTGTTTTTGACTTTCGGATAGTTGGTCATTTTTGTGAATGTCGTAATCATCTACTAAAGATACGTGATAGGCTAGCATTTTTCCATTCTTTACGGCAATTACATCAGGAACAAACATACCTTTTTTTACCATTGTCATCTTCTTGGAAACTGTCTGAAATATACTTTGAAAGATTTGCGTAGTTTTCTTCTCTTTCTTCTTTGTTTCTCCCATACCTTTGTTTGCGTCAATATAATAAATCGAAATATCATTGTCTTTTGCGACGTCATTCAAAAATAGGTACAGCGCGTTCACACCATGGACAGCCAACTTTTTCCGTAGTATAGAAATTCCTGAATATCCTTCTGTAAAAAAACTTGATTGAACTTTCAAATGTGATTTCCTTAAATGCAGGGATTGTTATCGGTCAGAAAATGAATATTCTTTTATATCGGAATCTTTTTGATCAACATACTCTAAGTTGAATATCTCTTTAGTGTTAGAGGTTTGACTTTCTGGTGTAGGTTTACAGCCAAGCAATAGTGTAGATGATACTAGAAGCATAAAAATTAACTTTCTAGAGTTTACGCATAATACCTCCCGTGATTTATTTATTCAACAACAATCAGAAATATTAATATAGTTTGATATGAACTGTTTTGAATATGACATATCCAATCATAATTCCGATTGTATTGATCAAAATGTCTACAACATCAAAGACTCCTCGATGACTAACGAAATTGTAATAATTCAATAGAAGTTATCAGAAATAAGGATATAAGTAGTACAGAACTAATCTTTAAATGTTTGATCCAGTATCCGATAGGAATAAATAGAATCAAATTTAATATAGTTTGAGAAAGATTTGTTGTTTCAAAAATTAAAGAGTTCAAGAAGATTTAGGGTTAATGTTGTTGTCATGATAGACTCTAAAAAAATAGTAATAAAATCATCACAAGAAAAATAAATTACCCTAGAGTAGTCGTAATACAAATGTTGGAATACGATGAGATGGATTCAATAATAAATAGCTACTGCTCATAAAAATATGAGAGTTTGACCAAACAAAAATCAAAAAGATATAAAAAGGGGCTCGATTACATATAATCCTTGGAAGTGAGAGTCCAAAAAAATCACTAGTAACATAATAGAAAATTAGGAAAGCTAATGATACAAGTCAAAAATGATATGTAGTATTCAGGGATGATTTTCTCATATTAATATCCTTAACTATTATTATCATATATCAAAATGAAACTGATTTGTGATTTTCGCATGAAACAGGCGGTTGGCTCGTTGCGAGTTTGCGAATTATGTGCTATTGTAATCAAGACTTTGAAGGAGTTTTTCGTAATGGCAAAAGAGGCGAGAAAAAAATTATTCTTGCGTGTGAAGAATGTCTTGCACGCAACTATACAACAAATGGTTCGAAAAACAGCACAAAGAGATTGGAGCTCAAAAAATTCTGCCCAAAATGTGGCAAGATGACGCTCCATAAAGAAACAAAATAGAAAGTAGGCAAGGCGATGTCTGAAGAGATGAAAGATAAGAAAAGCTGCAAAGTCTGAAAAAGCAGACAGGCTAAAGAAGCTAAGAAATTAGCTAAGAAGAATAAACCAGCAAAAAGACCATTGGTTTACAATCAGTGGTATTACAAAAAGAAGCAAAAGCGTGTTCGTTGGCCACATTGGACTAACCAAGGTAGCGAAGAAGGAACATTACAAAAATACTGCTGAAGTATTAGCGTTCACAATTTTCTTTGCACTATTCTTTGTGTTGTGTGATTTAGGTGTTGCATATCTAATGAAAGTTTTCGGGATTGGAGCGTAACAATATATGACAACAAATGAGAAGGCAGTAATTTCTGCGATTGATGATGAACATGAAACTAGATGGTATGTTGTAAATACATACGCTGGTCATGAAAATAGAGTTAAGGAAAATCTTGAGAAGCGCGTTGAAACAATGGGCATTCAGGATTCCTTATTCCGTATTGTAGTAGCAGAAGAAACAGAGACTGTTATTGGCAAGGATGGAAAACCTAAGGATGTTAAGACAAACGTATTCCCAGGTTACCTCTTCGTTGAAATGAAAATGACAGATGAAGCTTGGTACGTTGTACGTAATACTCCAGGTGTTACAGGATTTATCGGTTCCTCTGGTGGTGGTGCAAAGCCATTCCCAGTTGCACCAGATGAAATGGAAGCTATCTTACGCCGTATTGGCCAAAGTGATAAGAAGATTTCAATTGATTTCGAGATTGGTGATACAGTGAAAATTCTTGCTGGTCCATTCAGTGGAATGGAAGGAAGAGTTGCGTCATTGAATGATCAGACACAGACAGCTAAACGTATTAATTATGTTGTTCGGTCGTGAAACACCAACTGATATCAACTATGGTGATTTAGAAAAAGTAGAATTGTTCTAGGAGGTTGACATGACAGTAGAATTAACAAAAATCCTAACAAGTTATGCGATTTTTCGCGGTAATTTGGTATGTCCCTACAGACCTTCGGATATTTAAAAGTATTACGTAAGACACCTGAAAATAAGATGCTTGCATTTATTCCGGTACTACGCGAACTTGTGATGTTAAATTAGTTTGGAAATCTAAGTATGCTGGAATTATCTGGTTTGTATGTGCAATCGGTGGTATAGCATTGTTCTTGGCTGCTGCTAATACAGGTATACAGATTATTGGATGGATTGGTCTTGTGATGATGATTGCTTCAATCGCAATTCACATCAAGAGATCTGGAAAGCAAGCAAAAAGCATTCAACATCAGCGGTGGTATTACAACATTATTAATTTTCGCTAACCCAATCGGAAATATCGTAATCGGTATGGGACAAGCTGAATACAAAGGTGCGAAATAGGAGTGTAGGAAACTACACTCTTTCCTTTTTGGAGATATGTAATGAAAAAACAAAGGATAAGTTTGAAGTATTTAAAGAAATATCAAAAAGAAAAGTATTCTTGCGCCTTTATTTAAATTATTAGAGGCGTTAATGGATTTAACAGTTCCATTAGTGATTGCCCAAATCATTAAAAATGGAATTGGGCAGAATGATATGGGTTTTGTCTTAAAGATGTTTGGACTATTGTTGTTACTTGCAGTATTAGGGATGACATTCTCCTTTACGGCACAGTGGTTTGCGGCTAAGGCCAGTACTGGGTATGCAACAGATTTAAGACAAGAGTTATTCGATAACATTCAAGATTTAACGTATGCTGAACTAGACCAACTTGGAACGGATACATTAATCACACGTATGACAAGTGATGTATTGCAAGTACAGACAGGATTAAATCTTGCTTTACGTCTACTACTAAGAAGCCCATTCATTGTATTTGGTGCAATGGTTGTCGCATTTACTATCGATGTAAGATCAGCACTTATCTTTGTGGTAACGATACCAGTCCTTGCGGTTGTTGTATTTACTATCATGTGGATTAGTATTCCCCTTTATACAAAAGTACAGAGTGCATTAGATAAACTATTAGGAACATTACGTGAAAACTTATTGGGTGTCAGAGTGATTCGAGCATTTCGCAAGGAAGATGCAGAGATTCAACAATTTAACCAAGAGAATGATATCTTAACAAAGTATAACGAACATGTAGGTCGCTTATCCGCATTAATGAATCCACTCACATATATTTTTGATTAATGTGGCTATTATTACATTAATTTATGTAGGTGCAATACGTGTTGATGGTGGAATCATTGCACAAGCAGATATTGTTGCGTTATACAACTTAATGGCGCTCATCATTGTAGAACTAATTAAACTATCTTCCCTTATCATCACAATTAACAAATCACTTGCATGTCTTGAACGTATTGAAGCAGTGCTTGTGGTAAAGCGTGAGATGGTCTATAAGACAGAACCGGTAAAAAGAAGATGAAAGTGCTCCAGCAGTTGTCTTTTGATCAAGTATCCTTTTCTTATCCACGTGCTAGTGCAGATGCGATATCGAATATTAGTTTTGTGGCAAATCGTGGTGAAACAATTGGTATTATTGGTGGAACAGGCTGTGGTAAATCAACTATTGCACAACTGATACCGCGTTACTATGATGTGCAAAGTGGAAAAGTATGCGTGAATGGTGTAAATGTAAAAGACTATCCACAGGGAGAACTTGTAGTGAAAGTGGGAATGATTCCTCAGAAGGCAGTTCTATTTGAAGGTACAATTCGAGAGAATATGCAGTGGGGGAAAGAAGATGCGACGGATGAAGAAATCTGGCATGCATTAGAAATCGCACAGGCGGCAGATGTAGTAAGAAGTAAGAATGGATTAGATGCGATGATTGAACAGAATGGTCGTAATCTATCCGGTGGGCAGAAACAACGTCTTACAATTGCTCGTGCATTATTAAAGAATCCTGAAATATTAATCATGGATGATTCCGCAAGTGCATTAGATTTTGCGACAGATTTAAAGTTGCGACGTGCAATTCATCATTTGGGAAATCAAATGACAGTCTTTATCGTTTCACAACGTGCTTCTACAGTACGTGCTGCCAATCAGATATTAGTATTGGATGATGGAAATCTAGTTGGAAAAGGAACGCACGATGAATTAATGGAGAATTGTAAGGTTTATCAGGAAATTTATTACTCTCAATTTCCAGAAGAAAAACCTGAGGAGGTTGTGGCATGAAAAAGAACACATCATTCCAGACCTTAGGGAAAGTTTTAAAGTTTATTGGAAAGTATAAAAGTTTTTACTTGTATTTAGTATTAGTTTATCGATTGTGGCGGCGATATTACAGTTGTATGTACCAATCTTGTTTGGTTCCGCAATCGATACAGTTATCAAACAAGGAGAAGTACATTATTCACGACTTCTTTCAGTCTTAATCCATATTGGAATCTGTATTACGATTGCGTCAATTGGTCTATGGGTTATGAATCTAATCAACAATCGTTTAACATATCAGACGGTTAAAGAGATTCGCGCAAAGGCAATGCGACATCTTCAACATATTCCGCTCTCTTATTTAGATGTACATAGTACCGGGGATATTGTTCAGAGTGTTATTGCGGATGTGGATCAATTGTCGGATGGATTATTATTGGGATTTACACAACTATTTACAGGTGTAGTGACGATTATCGCGACACTAGTATTTATGTTATCAAAGAATGTACTCATTACTTGTTGCGTGATTGTGTTAACGCCAGTTAGTTTCTTTGTGGCAAGATTTATCTCGACACGTTCGTATCGTTTATTTCAAAAACAGACAAGTACGCGTGGGAAACAGACTGCCTTAATTAATGAAATGATAGGTAGTGAGAAGGTTGTAAAAGCATTTGGCTATGAGAAGCGTGCTTCAAAGCGCTTTGAAACGATAAATAAAGAACTACAACAGTATAGTCAGAATGCACTGTTTATTAGTTCTCTAACAAATCCATCTACACGTGCAGTCAATAATGTGATTTATGCGATTGTAGCAGTGCTTGGTTCTTATAGTATTATGCAGGGCAACTTAACAGTTGGTGGATTAACGGTATTACTTTCTTATGCAAACCAATACATGAAGCCATTCAATGATATTAGTTCTGTAGTAACAGAGTTACAGAATGCGATGGCTTGTGCAGATCGTGTATTTACATTGATTGAGGCCCAAACCGAAAGTGTTGATTCAAAAGTTAATTTGGTCGAAAAGGAGGGTGCGATTGATATTCAAAATGTATTCTTCTCTTATCTACCAGACCAAAAGTTGATTGAGAATTTTAACTTTAGTGCGAAACCTGGCACGACAACTGCTATCGTAGGACCAACAGGTTGTGGTAAGACGACATTTATTAATTTGTTAATGAGATTTTATGACGCAAATCAAGGCGCAATTATGATTGATGGGCAGAATATCTATGAAGTAAGCCGTAAATCAATTCGTAAGAACTTCGGTATGGTTCTCCAGGATACTTGGCTAAAGAATGCAAGTATTCGTGATAATATCGCCTTTGGTGTCGAGAACGCTAGTGATGAAGAAATTATCGAAGCCGCAAAGGAAGCACACAGTTGGGAGTTTATTCGCCGTATGCCACATGGATTAGATACAATCGTAACAGATGATAGCTTAAGCCAAGGACAGAAACAGTTACTTTGTATTACTAGAGTATTATTGAGTAAACCTAACATGTTAATTCTTGATGAAGCGACCTCTTCTATCGATACGCGTACAGAACTTGAAATTCAAGCAGCTTTCAACAACCTTATGAAGGGACGTACTAGTTTTGTGGTTGCGCATCGTTTATCAACGATTCGTAACGCTGACCAAATTATTGTCATGAATGCTGGTAAAATTATTGAACAAGGCAATCATGATACACTAATGGCACAAAATGGATTCTATAGTAAGTTATATAACTCTCAATTTGTGACAACAAATGAATAACACTTAAGCGAAATCAGTCGTGGGTTTGACTAAAAATGCGCAACGAAATCAGTTGTGGGTCAATCATATACAAAATAAGGATATCTATGTCATCATAGCTGGTGACATAGATATCCTTTTTTAGAAAAGATTGAAATATAGTTTGATTTTATTTGTTTAATGTATCGATTATTTGTTTGGTATATGTGCCACGTTTTTTTGTGCTCTCGTTTTCTGGAATATAAACATGTGGTCAAAGCAATAGAATAAGTTTGTCGTTTAGGCAGTATAGTGCACGTGCACGGAAGCGTTCTAGGTTTGTATATTCATTGGATACCTCGATCAGTAATCGAAGATTCTGATTGATGTTTTCAGCTAATGCTTTGGATTGTCGTCTATCGTCATACGGTCTTCTAAAACTATTGATGATTTCTGGTTTCCAGTGCTTCAGTAAAGATATAAATTCCTTATAACAGTCTAAGTCTGCGTGTTCAAATAGCTCAATCAGATAATCAAGTTTCATACTAGCTTCTTCAAAAGGAGCAGCGTTTATTGAAGTCTCTATATAGTTCCTTTAATTCATACGCAAGCTTTAAATTAGGACTAATCTCCAACAACATGTTGAAAAGGTCCCTGTAATTCATCTTCTGACGAAATTTCGAGCTGTATCTTGGCTCGTTATCGAGGTCGAATAAATCGGTTTCTAATAACTTATGCCAAGTCTTCAACAGATAGTAACTGGGACTATCATAGACACACTGTTTCATGATTCCAACACGTATGCGCGTAAAGCACTCCGTAAGGTGTTTGATGACATGAAAAGGGTCTACTGCTATTTCGCAATGTCTCAGGTACTTTTTACACACATCCCTATAAGGTTCCCACATATCGACCGTCACGTACTTTACCTTGTCTCTCTCCGATTGTGGAATCATTTCAAAAGTGTTTCGATAGTGTTACTTTCGAACGGTTTGGAAGTATCTCATTTAATGTCCTGTTCCTGTTATTGTTGTCTACGAATACGCACAAGTATGAACTACCATATTTCGCCATGGAAGAAGATATCTCATCGATACCAAGGTTCTCAGGAAGTGTTAATCTAGGTGCACGGATGAAACTATCTGCATACACCCTTACTCTCCAGACAAAAAGACAATCCCGTAGAGAATCACTCTTTGGAATTGTCTTTTTATCAAATCTATCCCCATGGGATTTTTATAGCGTGTTTTTGAAAACCCACGCTATTTTTAAATTACCTTAATTTTTCTAACACTCTCATAGGTGACACTATTTTTCTTTTTGCGTATTCTTTCAATGTAATTTTTCATAATCATCTATTGAGCGTACAAAACTTATATTGTACAACGGTTGTATTTGTTGGTTGTATTTAATTTTAGCAACCAGATGCTACCGTTTCAGTCCATGCTTGCTGGTCTACAACCCATACATTGTCAAACTGTGCAGGAACATACTCTGCGCCAACCTCAACTTTTTTGACGGTATAACTGAGTCCTCATGTTGATTATTAAATTCATCTAGGTTGTTATAAATACGACCCGTCTGATCCCCCACAAATTTATCTTCATAAATACCACGGATATGTTCAGGCACAACCTCACGTTGCTCATAATGGCCTACCTCTGGGTGAGTAACTGTTGTATAAGTAGGCACACATGGTGTAGGTGTCGGCTGACTATAAGTGTCTGTTTGAGTATTAGTAGGAACATCATTCTCAGGAGCAACTGGAGTAGTTGTTTCAGTAGGAGTTGGTGTCGGCTCTTCCTTAGTTTCAGCCTTCTTATCATCAGCCTTTACTTCTTCCTTCTTATCAGACTTGTCTTCCTTAGTAGTATTGTCATTTTTAGCAGTTTCAGTGGTCTTAGACTGTTCAACTGTCTTAGAGCAGCAAGACTTAATAGCGAGGATTACTGCACAGATTAATGCCAATAGAAGTAAAAACAATAATTAACTTTTCTTTTTTTATTCATAACCCATATATCCCTTATTAAATTATATTTTTACATATTATTAATAATAAAACAACTATAGAAACGATAGATTGATTCTTTTTTTCACTTGAGGATAGTCTAAATACCATCTTTTATCTTGACGCTAAAACCTATATTATCCTATTATATAAAAGGCACTTTTAGTGCACTCATGCGTGGGAGGATAGCAATGTCCGCTGACCACTGCATGTGGATTCTAATATAAGGAGGAAAACCACATGGCAAAGAAAATTGCAAAAGTAGCTAAGCTACAATTCCCTGCTGGTGGAGCTAAACCAGGACCAGCTCTAGCATCTGCAGGTATCAACATGCCTAAATTCTGTACAGAATTTAATGACAAAACTAAGGACCGTCACGGTGACATCGTTCCTGTAATCATTACAGCTTACGAAGATAAGTCATTCGACTTCGTCATCAAGACAACTCCAGCTGCTATCTTATTAAAGAAGGCTGCTGGTATTAACAAGGCTTCTGGAACACCAAAGACAGTTAAAGCCGGTAAGATTACAATGGCTCAGTTAAGAGAAATCGCTGAGTATAAGATGCCTGACCTCAACGCTAATGACGTTGAAGCAGCAATGAACATCATTGCTGGTACAGCACGTAACATGGGTATCGTAGTAGAAGGCGAGGCTAAGTAACAATGGCAGGAAAGAAGTACAGAGCAGCGTTAGAACAAGTAGATAGCGCTAAAGTTTATGATTACAAGGAAGCGATTGCTTTAGCTAAGAAGATCAGCACAACTAAGTTTGATTCTTCATTAGAAGCTAGCTTCGTATTAAACGTTGACCCACGTCAGGCTGAACAGAACATTCGTGGCGCAATGGTATTACCACACGGTACTGGTAAGACACAGCGTGTATTAGTAATTACACAGGGTGCTAAGGAAGATGAAGCTAAGGCAGCAGGTGCTGACTTCGTTGGTGGCGCTGATATGATTCAGCAGATCCAAGGTGGCTGGTTCGACTTTGACATCATCGTAGCTACTCCAGACATGATGGGTCAGTTAGGTAAGTTAGGTAAGCTCTTAGGTCCCTAAGGGATTAATGCCAAACCCCTAAGACAGGTACAGTAACAATGGATGTTGCTGAAGGCAATTGATGAAATCAAGAAGGGTAAGGTTGAATACCGTGTAGACAAGGATGGAAACATCAACGTATTATTCGGTAAGGTATCTTTCACAGAAGAAGCTCTTGTTGAAAACTTCAAGGCTTTATATGACCGTATCTTAAAGGCTAGACCTGTAACAGTTAAGGGTACATACCTCAAGGGTGTAACAGTATCCACAACTATGGGTCCCTGGTATCAAAGTTACAGTTGAATAGTAATTTAAAAAAACTCACAGTGATGTGAGTTTTTTTATTTTCACTATAATTTAATTAAAATCCTTGCTTAAAGAATTTACGGAAGGCGGATACTTCTTCGGTAGATTGTGTTACAGAAACGCAGTACTTTGCACGTTCACCAATTCCCTGGCTCGTAAGTAATTGGTTCAAGTTGGAAGGATGCAGCAGGACTTTCCGCAATACAGTAGCCCATAGATGTACGTATCGATGAACCATTTTCTTTGTTAAAGAATACTGGTTGGTCATATGTAGAAAGAGATGGGTCAACATAGATAACAACTACTTCACCAGTCTTATATCCCACGATAAAGTTGTAATGATGAGTGACTGACGCAATTACAGCACTATGGTAATTTTTCGGAATGACAATATACCAGTTGATAATCATCACCATTTGGGACGGCTTCATTAAAAAAATTTCACGCATGCGAGCTTTATTTTTGATGTTATCTTCGTCGGATGCACCTGTGAGTGCTTTTTTTGAAAAAAACCAAGAATATTCATACAAAATCTCCTTTTATTACAAGTTATAAGAAAAATTATAGTGTTGATTCCAATACTCTTCAACAGTAGAACGTCAAAATTTGAATATTAAAAAAACGTGATAAAAATAGAGATAAGTTAGAGGTGATACTATGTTAGATGAAAGAAGACTAAGTCGTGTCATTGAGAAGATGACAACAGATTGTTTATTGATTACAGATCCAGTTTCTATTGCGTATCTTTGTGGAAAGAAAATAGAACCAGGGAGAAAGATTTCTGGGATTATTGATTGGGAAGGGAATTGAACCAGTTTTGATTTTTGAATCAATTATTCCGTTTTTCTGAAGAGATTGGTGTAAGAGTAGAGTATTATAAAGATACAGATAGAATTACAAAGGTCATTTCAAAGTTTATCGATAAAAAAATAGTAGCTTAGGTGTAGATAAAATTATGCCAGCTAGATTCCTAATTCCTATGATGGAAGAAAGGATTGCATCTGAATTTAAACTTGGATCTTACGCAGTTGATCATACACGTGCTGTGAAAGATGCTCGTGAACAAGAACTCATGCGTGCAGCATCTCATATCAATGACTTAGCAATGGCGGAGTTTAAGAAACTCATACATGAAGGTGTAACAGAAGTAGAGGTTGCTTCACAGATGTTAGATATCTACCTAAAGCTAGGCGCAAGCGGATATTCTTTTGAGCCTATCGTTGCCTTTGGTAAGAATGCGGCTGATCCACATCATATGCCGGATGACACGGTATTACAGGAAGGTGATACAGTACTCTTCGATGTTGGTTGTGTGGTGAATGGGTATTGTTCAGATATGACAAGAACCTTCTTCTATAAGAAAGTATCCAAATGCAGAACAAGTAGAAATCTATAATCTTGTTCGCAAGGCTAATGAACATGCAGAAAGTTATTGTAAACCAGGTGTAAGACTATGTGATATTGATGCGGTAGCTCGAAACATCATCACAGATGGTGGTTATGGTGAAGATTTTACGCATCGACTTGGACATTTTATTGGAACTGAAACACATGAATATGGAGATGTATCACAAGCATTTACAGATTTAACAGTGGAAGGAAATACCTTCTCGATTGAACCGGGTATCTATCATCCAAGTATCTTAGGATGTCGTATTGAAGATTTGGTTTTGATAACAAAGGATGGTTGTGAAGTGTTAAATCACTATCCACATGAGATAGAAGTTATTGAATAAATTCATAAAGGAGGAATATCCATTGATTAAGAACATGAAAAAGAGCAGAATTTTAATTCTATCAATTATTGGAATAATCGTTATTTCCCTGGGAATATTAAACCTGGAACAAGCTAGGTAAGAAGGCAGGAGAAGATTTAACGAAGTATGATTATGTTGTAAGTTTCTATTCCATTCATCAAAATGGAAAGATGAATCCACAAACAAAGATTAGTTTTTGTAAAGTAGTGATCAGAACAACTAGAATTTAGCGATAAAGTATATACTGCAGGTAGACTATTCCAAGAAGGAAATACAGTCCTAGCATATTCTTTCAGTGGAAATAAATCGTTACTCTTTGAATCAACAGCAGGGATATTCAACATTCTCTATGTCCAAGGGTGTATTTGAATCAACCATATATACAGTCGAGCTTGCCCTCAATGGGACAAATGGCAGAATTGAAGTGATTAATATTGATGATGGATCAGTAGGTGAAATACGGGATATGATCCGATACACAAGTCCAGATCATAAAGTGACCACATCGCCAGTGATTTATTCATCGATTTATCGTGCGGTAGAAATTGGTACAAGAATCTACTTTGTAGGATATGATATGGTTCAAGATCAATATGAATTGTCTTATCTGGATGAAGAAACAAATGAACTCCATTATGTAGATAACTGGCGCTATACTTCTGTTAGTTTTGAAGAATTCTTATATGTAAATGGCAAAAATTGTGACGGTAGAAAATCCTTATAATAGTCGCTTTTATGAAGGATATTACATTACCAGAGACAGCTAGCTTTAACAAGTATGGACCCAGATACCTTAGAGGCAAAGAGTGTTTCACTAGATACAAAGAGAATCATTTCTGCATATGCGTATAAAGACCATATTCGCTTAGTGACGGTTGATAATCATCTTCTGGAATATACAACTGACTTAGAACTAGTATCGGATAAAGGATTTATCGGGAACTGATTTTGCGAACCTATTTACAAATACAGAATATAAGTTACATGGAATTCGTTATTTAGGAAATAAGCAGCAGCAATCGTAACACCAAATACAGAAACAACAACAGAATTAGGAAAAATCTTAGAATTTGATGCGGATACATTAACTCTACAAAAGAGTATTACAATTCCTCTATCAGAAAATACAGGTTGGGAAAACAGACTTTGTGGATTTACTGATCATTGAAAAAAATAGTAAATTAGACGACAATTGATAACTGATAGAGTGATTGCATAGTTTTTTTACACATGGGGGAATGACCATGAAGAAAATGTGTAGAATCTTAGCATGTGCAGGTACACTGTTACTTACTGCATGCACAGCATCAACCAACCGTAGTACACAAACAACATCTACATCCGTTACAGAACAAAAGAAAGAAACTCCTGAACCAAAGGAAACAGTTTCTCCAGAGGTGACAGAAGTACTCCATGCATACAATGAATTGTTAGATAACATTGATGCATATGATTTTGGTATGGGCGATACAGTATCAGATCATGTAGCGTATGGCATCGTGTATCTTAATCATGACATCCCACAATTGATTGTGGAAAAGTTCTATGATGCTCAATTTATTGCAGTGGCCAAGATTTTTGGATATGATCCAGAAACCCAAACATGCATTGCCTCGGATGCTGTTTTCCAGATAGATAATCCATCTCAAATGAAATTGAGTCCATCTGAAACATATGGATGGTTTACGCTATTACTAGGATCACAAAGGGCTGGTCTATACTGAGAATAAGCGTAGCACATCATGAAATTGTCAGTATTGAAATTGCTTGACGTGGGAAAGATGAGCAGCTAGTTGAAACGGAAATTTCGAAAAATGGAATTCAATAGTCTTCCCAAAGGGAGCTAAGCTCATTATGCTACAGTATTGAGAATCGGAAGGAATTAGAATAATATGATAAAAAGTGTATCCTGAATTAATGGGATACACTTTCGTTTTGTTTTGAACCATGTTTGTAATAATTGAATATATTGTTCTGTCTCTTCGGCAAATACCATATGACGACAGTTAGGAAATAAGTGCCATGTAGCATGTTTGATATTGTCATACATTGTCTTAGCAATGAGTGGAGTGCATAAGTCATTTGTTCCAGATATAATAAGAGTAGGAATATTGATATGCTTTAATTCATCTGTCACTTCAAAACCTGCAAGACTTCCAGTTGGTGTATATTCATTTGGGCCCCAACCATAGAGGTACGCTTCTTTTCCTGTCTTCTTTGGGACGTGTTAAGCAATCGGGTGCTTTGCCAACTTCGTAGACACCTGCACAATGTGCATGCATGAAATGAGTATTTGCGGTGATGTAGTCTTCACTTTCATAATTACCTGTTTTTTCCGCAATCTCTATGGCGCGTTGATCAGATTCAGACATGAAACGAATCATGCGATGTTGTTCACTTGCCCAAAGGGAAGCGGAAGATAATGTGCTAGATAGTATCAGTGATTCAATACCAGTGGGGTTGTAATGTAATACATAGTCTAGCGCAAGCATGCCACCCCAAGATTGACCTAAAAGATGAACCTTTGTTAAGTTTAGATGCTTGCGCAATGCGATTAACTCATTAACCCAAGTTTCGGGTGTCCATAATTCAGGTTGACCATCAACGTAGGAATTTCCACAACCAAGTTGATCATACATGACAAGACAATAATCATCAGATAGCAAGTGAATCAAGTAGTTCGAAATAGTTATGCGTAGAACCAGGACCACCATGTAATAGAACTAAAGCAGGTTTGGTAATATCACCGACAATACGGTAGTAGGTTTGATAGTTTAAAAATGGCATGTAGCCTTCTGTAATTTTCATATGTTTAGTATATCACGCAAGAGATAATGAATTTCACCTTTTTATGGGAAACATATTGTCTGAAGGTTTTTTGGACAATACGTATAATTAGAATAGAGGGTTTATAGCATGGATAGACAGGATAGATTACTTTTCTTATTAGTGAAGGAAAATGATCGCAGTAAATCAATTCGAGAAATTGCGGATCTTTTTGGTGTGACTGCTCGTACAATTCGTAATGATATTGAAGCACTCAATGATGTGCTTGTCTGTAATGGGGCAAGTATTAAGACGGAACGTAAGGGTATTTCAATCGAAATCCAAGATAAAGAAAAGTTAGAGGATTATTTGCAGTCTATCGAAAATAATCGTGAAAGAGTTTCTAACTACCCAAGATCGTGTTCGCCAGATTATAGAAACTTTACTTACTTCTGATGAAAGTGTGCGTATGGATGACCTTGCGGATGCGATGTTTATCAGTCGTGCAACACTAAAGAATGATATGAAGATTGTCCGCAATATTCTTGCGGATTTTGGTATTGAGATTGACTATCGTGCATATCAAGGTATGCGTGCAATTGGTAGTGAACAGCAGTACCGTCTATGTTTAACTCGAATCCAAATGGAAGAACCGTTTTATACGCAGCAACTACCAGAAAATAATCGATTAGATATCATTCATAAAATTATTACTGATAAAGTTGTAAAATACAATTTTATGATTTCGGATTTATCACTGAACAATCTAACATTCCATATCTATATCGCAATTCAGCGTATCCTAGATGGCAAAGTGATTCATCTTGGTAAAGAAACAGAACAGCAGATGGAAAATGATAGTGATCTTGCAATGACCAAAGCTATCATCCAGGATATTGAAAAAAAGAATTTGATGTAAAGTTTCCAGATAGTGAAGTGTATTACGTGCTAATGCATTTGAGCAGTAAGAAGATTATCCGACTTAAATAATGGACAGCAAAGTAGTTCTGTTGTGGATGAAGATACATTTGAAATTGTTCTAGCAATGTTAGAAGCAGTCAATGAAACCTTCCGTATTGATTTACGGTATGACTTTGAACTTGTGACATTATTATCTCTACATGTCATACCGTTTAAAGTCAGATTACAGAATCACATTGCAAGTTATAATCCACTAGCGAAATCAGATTCGTGAGCACTTTGTGCTTGCGTACTCAATGGCTACTGTTGCCTGCGGTGTGTTAAAGAAAAATGTACAACAGATGTATCTGCAAAGATGAGATTGCGTATATTGCATTGCATTTCAACGTTGCGCTAGAAAAGAAGCGCGAAAAACAGACGAAAGAAAAAGTATTAATTGTCTGTGGAAGTGGACGAGCAAGTTCAGAGCTATTGCGCTATCAGATTGAAGAGAAGTTTGGTAAGAATCTAGAGGTAGTTGGTACAGCCAGTTTAAATACATTGCATAGTCAGAATCTTGAGGGTATTGATTACATTCTGACAACTGTGCCAATTGAAGAAAAACTGAATATACCAGTCATTGAAGTCAATGCCTTTTTAGGTAAGAGTGCAATTGAAAATGTTCATGCGATGATTCAAAAGACGCACGATTTACAAATCTTCAACTACTTCCGTGAGGATATGTTCTTTGGGGATTTACCATATAACGATAAAGAAGAAGTAATTCATTTCTTGTGTATGCAAGCGCAGAAGAAAGTAGATATCTCAAATGAATTTTGAGAAAGCTGTGCTTGAAAGAGAAAGCGTTGGTGCAACCGCATTTGGAAATATGGTTGCGATACCACATCCAATCCACCCAATGGGTAAAGAAAGCTTTGTCGAGATTGGTATCTTACAAAAACCAATTCAATGGGATAAGGATACAGTGCAGATTATCTTTCCTGTTATCCATGAAGGAGAAGGGTGATGATACCATGCCTGCATTTTATAAAGTACTCAGTCAGATTGTAAGTTCTGATGAATATACAAAGGAATTGATCCGTACACAGAGTTTTTGATAAGCTACATGAAATTATTCTGAAGATTGAAGAAGAATCCGTATAATGAATTTCCATTTCCAAATTGAAAAAAAGTGAACTGTTCTCGATTGTTGAATAGATGGACAATGTAGATACAGGCGAAAGGAGACAAAAATGTTTGCAAAAGAATTAACGATTTTCACGGACAAAGTTTATCGTGACAAGTATGAAGCAATTGAAGAGATTGCACATTTACCAAATGAATTTGTAAATAATAACGATGAGTATGCTAAGGCTGTTATTGACCGTGAAAACGTAATCGCAACCTATATTGGTTATGGTATTGCAATTCCACATGCAATCTCAGCTGCAGTCAATCAAGCATTTGTTATCTATGTGAAATTCTTGAATGGATGTCCATGGACAAATGAAGATGGAGAAGACAGGGTGGATCACATGATGATGATTGGTGTACCTGCTGATAAAGGATCTACGCAACATTTGAAGATTCTGGCAGAGCTTAGTAAGAATTTAATGCATGAAGATTTCCGCGAGAAATTCTTAAATACAAAGAGCCCTGAAGAGTCTTACGAACTTTTGAAATCGATTGAAAAGGAGATGGAAGTATGAAATTAGTAGCAGTAAGTGCATGTACAGCAGGTATCGCACATACGTACATGACACAAGAAGCAATCGAGCAGGAATGCAAGAAGAGAGGCATTGACTGCAAGGTTGAAACACAAGGTGGTATGGGCATCAATAATGAGTTGGAACAAGATGAAGTCGATGCGGCTGATGTCGTTATTTTAGCTATCGCAATTGGTATTGAAGGCGATGAACGCTTTGATGAAAAACGTGATGAGGGTAAGGTTATCGAAGTTGATCCAACACAAGCAATCAAAGATATCAAGAAATTAATTGATAGAGCGGAGGCTTTGGCAAATGAGTGAGATGAATAATAAGTTGAAAGAAACTGGACGTAGTATATTTAAAGCATTTAATACAGGTATCTCATATTTCTTACCAGTTATTATCGCTGGTGGTATGTTATTCTCATTTACTTTATTTACAGGTCATATCGAGAATGGTGCAATTATTCCAAGTAACCAGTTCTGGCAGAACGTGTATAGCTTAGGTATTGCAGGTTTCTCCATGATGGTTCCGGTTATCTGCGGATATATCGCTTACGCTATCGCTGGAAAACCTGCATTAGCTCCAGGTTTGATTATGGGTTATGTTGCAAATAATCCTATCGGAGAAGAACAATTATCCACAGGATTTATTGGCGCATTACTATTAGGTTTTATCGTAGGTTATTTTGTTAAGTGGATGAAGACTTGGAAGGTTATTGACTCCTTGAAGCCAATGATGCCTACATTCTTTATTCCTCTATTAACGACATTTGTCGTTGGTATCTTCTACATCTATGTTTTAACAGGACCTATCAATGCGTTTGTACAGGTTATCGTTGATGTAATGAATGGCCTAAGTGGAACAAATGCAATCTTGTTAGGACTTGGAATTGGACTATTAGCAGCAGCTGACTTTGGCGGTCCATGTTCAAAGGCTGCCACAGCATTCACACTTGCATTAATGGCTGAAGGTATTTATGGACCCTAACGGTGTATTCCGTATGTGCTGTGCAATTCCTCCACTCGGTATGGGTCTTGCGTCATTTCATCTTAAGAAAGCATTATACAAAGGCAGATCGCTCTGTAGGTATCTCTGCATTCTTGCTATCCTCAGGTGGCATCACAGAAGGTGCTTGGCCATTTGCGGGCAAGGACTTCAAAGCATACTTGGATTGCATGTGCAATCGGTACAGCAATCGCTGGTGCATTAGGTATGGTACATGGTGTATCTTCCGTTGTAGCGTTTGGTGGTATCGTTGCGATTACTGGTGTCATTGAAGGACAAGTTTGGTATGTAGTAGATATGTTAATTGGTGCACTGATTATCGTGGCAATCTTAGCAGTCACAAAGAAACCATTAACAGAGGAAGAATTGGCAGAAGGTAATAAATAATCAAGAAAGTATAACCGCAATTATACGATGAAGGGATGTGGCGTTGTGTCACATCCTTTACTATTTTTTTAAGAACTCAATTTTAGGTTCTGTAATTAGATATTTCCTTTGAATAGGAAATAAAAACACTTTTAGATTTATTTGTATCTGAAAGTGTTTTTGAGGATCTCTAAAATATGTAATAGAAGATGACTATTCTTTGATTTCTGAATCAATTTTTATGCAGTGTATCAGATAGTATCTCTTTTTCTAAGCGAAGTTAGCCATGAAGAGAATTGTACAACATCAAATGCATAGGTTTGGTTGAGTTCATATTCATTCTCTGACCATGTATCAATCGGTGATTCATTATGTTGAATGACTGCTTCTAGTTTATCTAAGGCTTTATATATTTTTAGATTCTAGGGTTTCTTGTTGGCTCATTTCGATATATAGTTCTGCCATTCGTGTTGAGATGTTTTCAGGAGAGTGTTAACCCATTGCGATAATAATGAATTTTCAATATCACGGTCATGATCAGTTTTTGAGGAATGTTGGGATATCGCCGGTAAAACATTCGCCTAAATCATGAATTAAAGCACATACTGATTACTTTATCAATATCTGCATTGGGGAACTCATCCTTTAAAAGAAAGGCCATGAGGGAAATTCTCCAACTATGTTCGGCAACACTCTCGATGCGTCTTTTACTTGTCGTACAGTGACGTGTGGTATCTTTCAATCTTTCTGCAATATGCAATATCTCTAAATATTCTCTCGGATTCATAGGCAGGCTCCCTTCTAAAATCTATATTTGTAATGAAATCTTGTATTCATTTGAAACTATCCTCCTTAGTATATAACGTCATGGAGTTTAAGATGTATATTTTTCCTTTATGTAGACCTTGAAATTTTTGCGGTGTTGATAGGGGAATCGGCTGAGAATACAATAATGCAAATGGAACTTGACATTATAAAAATGCATGGTATCATATCATCGTTATCAAATACCACAGACAGTAACGGCGTACGCTTAATAAGGTTACCGAGGTAGATGAAAGTTCATATTAATGTACTTTTGCTCTCGCTGTCTGCGAGGGCTTTCTTTCTAAATGTGTATTCGATAACAGAGAATAGGAAGGTGAAGTATGAATCAGACTGTATTAGAGTCTAAGCAGGGTGTTGTTTCCGAAATTAAGGAAAAATTCACTAACTCTTCATCCACTATCGTTGCCGAGTACCGTGGCCTCTCAGTTGCTGAGGTTACTGAACTCCGTAGAGCATTACGTGCTGAAGGTGTTGAACTTAAGGTTTATAAGAACACATTAGCTAGTAAGGCTGCTGAAGATGCAGGATATGGTGATCTTAAGGATTGCTTAACAGGTCCTAACGCATTGGCATTCGGTGGTGATGAAACTGGTGCTGCTCGTGTAATGGCTAAGTTTGCTAAGAAGCACAAGGCATTAGTTCTTAAGGGTGGTATTGTTGAAGGTAAGGTTGTTGATCTCAACACAGTAAATGAACTCTCTGCATTACCAAACAGAGAAGGCATGCTCAGCATGTTGCTATCTGTATTGAACGCTCCAGTATCTTCATTCGCACGTGTTGTGAATGCTGTTGCTGAAGCAAAACCAGCTAACGGAGCTGCTCCGGTTGCTGAAGAAGTAAAAGAAGCTGCTGAGGCAGCTGCCTAAGAAAGAAATAGAAGAGGAGAAATTAATCCATGGCAAAGTTAACACAGGAAGATATCCTAGCATATCTTGATGAAGCTACAATTCTTGAACTAAATGAACTCGTAAAGGCTATTGAAGAGAAGTACGGCGTTTCTGCTGCTGCTCCAGTAGCAGCAGCTGCTCCAACAGAAGCTGCTGCAGCTGCTCCTACAACAGTTAATGTTGTATTAGCTGCCGCTGGTGACTCTAAGGTAGGCGTAATTAAGGTTGTTCGTGAAATCACAGGTCTTGGACTTGTTGATGCTAAGAAGCTCGTTGATGGAGCTCCTGCAACAATCAAGGAAAACGTTGCTGCTGAAGAAGCTGAAGAACTCAAGAAGAAACTCACAGATGCTGGTGCAACTGTTGAATTCAAGTAATCTAGAAAATAACAGAAAACACATGAAAAGCCGAATAATAAATTGTTCGGCTTTTTCGGGATATTAGAAAGGAACGGTTAATGGCACATTATTTTACCGATAACCGAAATCTGGACGAGAACCGGAAGGAACATACTTTCCGGTTTTTAGACCGTTTATATATCTTTACGACTGATAATGGCGTTTTCTCAAAAACAGGTGTGGACTATGGAAGTTATGTCTTGCTGAAAGCAATCAGCAAAGAAGAACTCCATGGTAAGGTCTTGGATATGGGTTGTGGATATGGAACGCTAGGCATCATTACAAAAATCGTTATTTCCTAGTAGTAAAGTTACAATGGCGGATATCAATCCACGTGCAGTGGAACTAGCACAATTAAACTGCGGTTTGAACAAAGTAGAGTGTACTGCTCTTGTTTCGGATGGATATGCTGAAATCAAAGGCCAATATCATTTTATTATCACCAATCCTCCGATCCGAACAGGAAAGAAAGTTATCTATAAAATGTTCGAGGATGCATATAGCCATCTATTAGTAGGTGGTTCTATCTATGCGGTTATCCGTAAACAACAAGGCGCGGAAAAGTGCTAAGAAGAAGTTTGCGGAAAGTGTTTGGGAAATTGTGAGGTTATTTCTAAGGATCGAGGGATACTATATTTTTGCAAAGTAGGAAGTTGACGGAATAAAAAAAGTTGTTTTATTATAGTAAATTGCAAAAAGAGTCGAATAGGGATGGGGTTATTCTACCCTTTTTTTCGACATTTCTGGCGGTGCAGGCGAAAGGATGGCGAACAAATGGAAAAATAAGCAGACATACCACGTTGTGCATTATGGCAACAAGGCAACTCGTAGAGATTATTCTAAAGTTAGCAGTGGTCTAGACTCTACCTGATTTAGTAGAAATTCAGACTGCAGCTTTTTGACTGGTTTTCTAAGAGACGGTATTAAAGAAGTATTTAACGATGTGTATCCAATTTCAAACTATGCGGGTAACATTCGTTTGAAGTTCCTAGATTATGAATTCGGGGAACCAAAGTATTCAATTAGTGAATGCAAATACAGAGAAGTAAATTACAGCGCTCCTCTTAAGGGTAAGATGGAGTTAGAGGTTATGGATCCAGAAACTGGTGAAGTAATTACGAAGAATGAAGAGGTCTTCTTAGGAGACTTCCCTTTAATGACGCCAACAGGCACATTCATTATTAATGGTGCTGAGCGTATTATTGTATCTCAGATTGTTCGTTCTCCAGGTGCGTACTTTGATATTGAATCAGAAGAGCGCACAGGTCGCGATACATATAAATGCGAGTTGATTCCAAGCCGTGGAACATGGTTGGAATTCATGAGTGATGATAAAAAAGCTGCACTTGGCCGTATTTTAAACGTATCAATTGACCGCAGAAGAAAAGTATTAAGCTCAATCCTATTTAAGGCAATTGGTTTATCCTTGAACCTTGAACGTGGTGAAAATGCATTTGATACAACAAGCATGAAGAAGTTCTTAAAGGCATTAAACTTGCCTGTACATTCAGACGTTATTGTGCCAGAAGAAGAACGTGAATTCCAGAATGACTACATGTTATTGTATACAGCGATTTTCGGAAATTACGAAGAAGTTCGCAATACACTTGCGGCTGATAAGACAAAGACTAAGAACGAAGCACTCTTAACAGTGTATGAAAATCAGCGTGCTGATGAAATCGCAACCATCGATGGTGCGATTACTTTAATGGACGCTAAGTTCTTTGACTACAGAAGATATGACTTAACAAAGGCAGGTCGTTATAAGGTTCATAAGAAGTTAAGCGTCTTAGACCGTATGGAAGGCCTATCCCTTGAAAAGGATTTAGTAAGTGCTGAAGGCAAGACTCTTGTAAAGAAGGGTGTTGTTATCGACAAGGAATTAAGAAATGAGTTACGTGCTGAAATTGATAAGGGTATCAATTGCCGTGCATTACCATTTACACATACATTCTCACACCCATCGACAGCAGTAATGGATACATCTTGGAAGAATAGTTTAGTAGGACGTATCTTAGCAGTTGATTTAGATGGTAAGACAGAACGTACAACACTAGAAATGGGTACAGTTCTAACAGAAGAAGATGTAAAGGCAATCGCTAAGGAATTCTAAGCAGGTAACTGTTTATGCCGGTATTATCGCTTCTCCTGTTAAGGTAACAAACGATAATGTTAACGCTGTTCTTGATTACGGTTCTCGTATGTTTGAGATCGGCCGTGTTACATTAAACGGTGAAGATCTAACAAACGCTGATGGCGAAGTAATGTGTCCAACTTACTTACCGGAAGTTGAACTGACTAAGCTTTCTACAGCTGATCAAGAAACAATCGTAGCTGAAGCCACAAACCATTCTGGAGAAGTAACTGTTTGGTTAGTAGGTGCTTGCGTACAGGAAGTTACTGTAATGCAGGATGGTCACCCAGTGAACTTGATTGGTATTGACCCATTAAATGACAGACACACAATCACAATGAGTGATATGTATGCTTTATATAACTACGAACTTACAATGTTCGATGGTGTAGGTTCTCAAGATGATATCGATATGCTTGGCAACCGTCGTATCCGTACAGTTGGTGAATTAATTCAGAACCAATTCCGTATTGGTTTATCACGTATGGAACGTGTTGTTAAGGAAAGAATGTCTATCGCAGATACAGCAAACTTAACACCAAAGCAACTAACAAATATTCGCCCATTAACAGCTGCGATTAAGGAGTTCTTCTCCTCATCTCAGTTATCTCAGTTCATGGATCAGGAAAACCCACTTGCGGAGTTATCAAACAAGCGTCGTATTTCTGCGTTAGGACCTGGTGGTCTTACACGTGAGCGCGCAGGCTTCGAAGTGCGTGATATTCACAACTCTCACTATGGACGTATCTGTCCAATTGAGACACCTGAAGGACCAAACATCGGTTTGATTTCTTACCTTACAACTTATGCAAAGGTAAATGAATATGGCTTCATCGAAACTCCATACCGTAAGGTTGTGGATGGCAAAGTTACAGATGAAATTAAGTACATGCCAGCAGATGAAGAAAATGATCACGTAATCGCTCAGGCAAACGAGATCAAGGATGGTCAGCTTGTAGGCGATAAGATTATCGCTCGTATCAAGGGTGAAACTGTGATGGTTGACCGTAGCCAAGTTGACTACGCCGACGTATCTCCACGTCAGATTGTTTCTGTAGCGACTGCGTGCGTTCCATTCTTGGAAAACGATGACTGTACTCGTGCCCTCATGGGTGCCAACATGCAGCGTCAGGCCGTACCTCTTATGAACCCACATAGTCCATTTGTTGGTACAGGTATGGAACATGTGATTGCACGTGACTCAGGTTCTGCTTGTGTTGCGACAGGTCCAGGTGTTGTTACATATGTTGACGCAACAAAGGTTGTTGTGGCTGAAGATAATGGTAATGAGAAGACATATGAACTAACGAAGTATCGTCGTTCTAACGCTTCTACTTGCTTAAATCAAAGACCTATTGTTTGGGATGGTGAACGTGTTGAACGTGGCACAATCCTTGCGGATGGTCCAGCGATGGAAAATGGTGAACTTGCTTTAGGTCAAAACGTTACAATCGCGTTTATGACATGGCATGGTTATAACTATGAAGATGCGATTATCATGTCTGAAAAGATGCAATCGCAAGACTACTACACATCTGTACATATTGAAGAATATGACATCGAATGCCGTGAAACGAAGTTAGGTCCAGAAGAGATTACTCGTGATATTCCTAACGTCGCTGAAAGTGCATGCCGCAACCTTGATGGTCGTGGTATCGTCATGGTCGGTGCAGAAGTGAAGGAAGGAGATATCCTTGTTGGTAAGGTTACTCCTAAGGGTCAAACAGACCAAACTCCAGAAGAGAAGTTATTGATGGCTATCTTCGGTGAGAAGTCACGTGAAGTACGTGACAACTCCTTGAAGGTACCACATGGTGGTGCCGGTATTGTTCACAGTATCCGCGTATTCAAGCGTAAGGAAGACCATGAACTTCCACCAGGAGTAAATGAAGTTGTTAAGGTTTATATCGTTCAGAAACGTAAGATTTCTGAGGGTGATAAGATGGCTGGACGTCACGGTAACAAGGGTGTCATCTCTCGTATCAACCCAGTTGAAGATATGCCATACATGTCAGATGGAACTCCTATCGACATTATGTTGAACCCATTCGGTGTACCATCACGTATGAACATCGGACAGGTATTAGAGGTTCATCTTGGTTTCGCTGCGAAGAAGTTAGGCGTTAAATTTGCGACTCCAGTATTTCGATGGTGTTTCTAACACAGACCTACGTGACATCATGAAGGAATCTAACTCTTCACCAGATGGTAAGTATGTTCTATATGATGGACGTACAGGTGAGGCATATGACGACCGTATCTCAGTTGGTGTCATGTATATGATTAAGCTTGCGCACATGGTCGACGATAAGTTACATGCACGTGCAACTGGTCCATACTCACTCGTTACACAGCAGCCATTAGGTGGTAAGGCACAAAATGGTGGTCAGAGATTTGGTGAGATGGAAGTTTGGGCTCTTGAAGCATATGGTGCATCTCATGTATTACAAGAAATCTTGACTGTGAAGTCAGATGATATTGCTGGACGTACAAAGACATACGAAGCAATTGTGAAGGGTAAGGATATGCCAGAACCTGGTATTCCTGAATCATTCCGTGTATTAGTACACGAATTGCAGGCTCTTGCGATTGATGTACGTATGATGGATGACGCTGGTAATGAGATGGATCTCAAGCAGATGGAACAGGAAGAACTCAAGGAAGAAACAACACTTGATTTCGATCCATCTACACTTGTAAATGATGCAGAATCAAACGAAAATCTAACAATCAAAGATGAATTAGATGAAGAAATTCCTGAGGCAGCGACCGTAGGGTTCGATAACTTCGGGGAAGAAGATCAATAAGGAGGATGCTTAGATGAATATTAATAACTTTTACAGCGATTAAAGTCGGTCTGGCATCACCAGAGAAAAATCCTTGCTTGGTCATATGGCGAAGTAAAGAAGCCAGAAACAATCAACTATCGTTCTCAGAAGCCTGAGCGTGATGGTTTATTCTGCGAACGCATTTTCGGTCCTACTAAGGACTGGGAGTGCGCTTGCGGAAAGTTCAAGAAGATTCGTTATCAAGGCGTAGTCTGCGACCGTTGTGGTGTTGAAATCACAAAGGCTAGCGTACGTCGTGAACGTATGGGTCATATTGAACTTGCTGCTCCAGTAGCACATATTTGGTATTTACGTGGAATTCCTTCCCGTATGGCACTCCTATTAAACGTAGCGCCTAAGTCATTGGAAGAAGTTGTATACTTTGTATCTTGGATCGTAACTGACCCAGGTGATACAAAGCTTGAATACAAGCAGATTCTTTCCGAAAGAGAATACCGTGAAAACAACGCTATTTATGGTGCTGGTAGCTTCGTTGCACAAACAGGTGCAGAAGCGATTAAGACATTACTTGAACAATGTGATGTTGAAGCTGAATATACAGCGATTATGGCAGAGCTTGAAAAGTCTACTGGTGATAAGCGCAAGAAACTAATCAAGCGCTTAGAAACAGTAGAAGCTTTCCGTAATTCTGAAAACAAGCCAGAATGGATGGTATTGACTGTATTGCCAGTTATCCCACCAGATCTTCGTCCAATGTTACAGTTGGATGGTGGACGTTTCGCTACTTCTGACTTAAATGATTTATATCGTCGTGTTATTACTCGTAATAACCGTTTAAAGAAGTTGCTTGAACTTGGAACTCCTGCAATTATCGTTCAAAACGAAAAGCGTATGTTACAGGAAGCTGTTGATGCGTTAATTGATAACGGTCGTCGTTCCAAGGCAATTACAGGTGCTGGTGGACGCGCACTCAAGTCTCTATCTCACTCCTTAAAGGGTAAGCAGGGACGTTTCCGTCAGAACTTATTAGGTAAGCGTGTTGACTTCTCTGGTCGTTCCGTTATCGCAATTGGACCATACCTCAAGATGTGGCAGTGCGGATTACCTAAGGAAATGGCAATTAACTTATACAAGCCATTTGTAATCAATGAATTAGTAAACTTACAGATTGCGTCTAACCCTAAGACAGCTGAGAAGTTGATTGGTCGTCAAGATCCACGTGTTTGGGATGTTGTGGAAAAGGTTATTGCGAACCACCCAGTATTCTTAAACCGTGCACCTACACTTCACCGTTTAGGTATTCAGGCATTCTTCCCACGCTTGGTTGAAGGTCGCGCAATCCGTGTGCATCCGTTAGTATGTCCTGCGTTCAATGCGGACTTCGACGGTGACCAGATGGCTGTCCATCTCCCATTAAGTGAGATGGCAAGAGCTGAAACTGAAGTCTTGATGTTAGGTTCTAATAATATCTTAGGTCCTAAGGATGGTAAGCCTATCGTTACACCTGGACAGGACTTAGTATTAGGTAACTTCTACTTGAACATGGAAGAAACAGCGGAAGAGTTCAAGAAGAAGGCAGATGCTCTAGAACAGCTTGGTGAAAAGACTGAAGCAGCAAGATGGAGAAGATACAGTGAAAATGAAGGACACGTATTCAAGGATGTCAACGAAGTAATGATGGCATACCAGACAGGTGTTGTTCACTTACATAATCGTATCGCTCTTCCTGCAAGAGCAGTTAACAAGACTGGCTTTACAGAAGAACAAAATAACAAAGTACTTATTAACAACAGTTGGTAAGATTATCTTTAATGGTGTATTCCCTGCAGATTTCCCATATCTCAATGAGGTAACTCCAGAAAATCTAAAGGCAACACCAGATTCAGAGTTTGTTCCACTAGGTACAGATATCAAGAAGGAATTTGCTAGCCGTAAGGTAGCATCTGAATTTAAGAAGAAGGACTTAGGAAACTTGATTGCGGCTGTCTTTGACCACTATAAGACAAATGGCACATCAGATATCTTAGATAGCTTGAAGGATATGGGATACCTCTATTCAACATTAGCAGGTATGACTGTAGCCCTCAGCGATATCTCTGTCGCACCTAATAAGGAAGCATTAGTGGCTGAAGGTCGTAAGAAGGCTGAACAGTTCAACATGTTACGTGACAGAGGTCTATTAACACCCTCAGGAATGGGAAGCTAAGTTCTCCTCACTCTGGAATGATGTTAAGAATGATGTTGGTAACAACTTAATGGAATCCATGGCTCGTATGAACCCAATCAACATGATGGCGGTATCTGGTGCCCGTGGTAATAAGAACCACTTTACACAGTTAGCTGGTATGCGTGGATTGATGGCTCGTCCTACACAGTCTAAGTCCCGTAAGGAATACCAACCATCTATTATCGAAGTCCCAATTTACTCATGTTTCCGTGAAGGTATGAGCGTATCAGAGTTCTTTATCTCCACGCACGGTGTACGTAAGGGATTAACAGATACAGCCTTGAAGACTGCCGAATCTGGATACTTAACACGTCGTCTTGTCGATGTTGCTCAGGAAGTAATTATCGGAGAAGAGGACTGTGGAACAGAACGCGGATATCTTGTTAAGAATATTTACGAAGATAAGATTCTACGCCCAGATGAAAAGCCAGTATTAATTGAAGGTTTATTCGATCGTATCGTTGGACGTTACACACAAAAGCCAATCTTAGATCCTAAGACAGGTGAAGTGATTGTTGATGGCGATACATTAGTAGATGAAGACTTAGCACAGAAGGTTGTTGCGGCTGGTGTTGAAGAAGTTTACATCCGTAACGTATTTACATGTGAATCTACAAATGGTATCTGCCGTAAGTGCTATGGCCGCAATATGGCAACAGGTAACCTCGTTGAGGAAGGCGAAGCTATTGGTATCATGGCCGCTCAGGCGATTGGTGAACCTGGTACACAGCTAACCATGCGTAACTTCCACACTGGTGGTGTTGCGACACAGAACGGTGATATTACACAGGGTCTTCCTCGTGTAGAAGAATTGTTCGAAGCACGTGCACCTAAGGGATTAGCTGTCATCTCTAAGATTGATGGTGAAATCACTGATGTACATGACAATGAAAACAAGACAGGTACAGTTATTGTTGTATCTAATGAAAACGAATCTATCGAACACAAGTGTGACTTAACACAGGTGAAGCGTCAGAACTTAAATATCGGCGATCATGTATCTGCTGGTGATAAGTTAACTGAAGGTCCAATCGCTCCTAAGGAACTATTGGAAGTAGCTGGTGTAAGAGCTGTGCAGGAATATATCTTGAAGGAAGTTAAGAAGGTTTACTCTTCTCAATCCATCGATATTTCTGATAAGCACTTGGAAGTAATGATCAAGCAGATGTTAAAGAAAGTCATCGTTATCGAAGGCAATGATTCTGGCTTAAGTGCTGGACAGACATTATCACTCGCTAACATGAATGCAATTAATGAAGATTTATTGTTCGATGGAAAGAAACCAGCGAAGTTTGGTCCATTACTCTTAGGTATCTCCAAGTCAGCTGTTGAAACAGATTCATTCTTATCTGCTGCATCCTTCCAGGAAACAACAAGAGTTCTTACGGAAGCTGCGGTTAGAGGTAAGGTTGATAAACTTGAAGGTCTTAAGGAAAATGTTATCATCGGTAAACTTATTCCAGCCGGAACAGGTAGAAACTTTGACCGTGAAACATCACGTCGCATCGAGGAACGTGCAATGGAACTCAAGGAAATTCGTGAAGAAAAGGCTAGAGAACTCGCAGAAGCAACTGCAAATAGATTGCCTGAAGAGATTCTCGGTAGCAACGCAGATGTGCATGTAAGTAGTGCAGAATCCGCTCTTGCTTTAGCTGAACGTATGAAGTCAGAACATAACTTTGATTTCTAATGAATGCATGAAATGAAGCAGTCTGGAAACAGGCTGCTTTTTTCTATGCAGGCATGGAAAAAAATTTTGAAAAAAGTAATAAAAAACATTGACATTGAAATAGATACTTGGTATATTAATACAGCACTCTTCGGAAGGAGAGGTGCAGAGATCTTTGAAAACTGAACAGGAATAAGACACATAAACAACGTCAAGCAAAAAGAATACGAAGCAAAAGACTTCGTAAAATAAAAGAGTCAATCAAATGAAGAGTTTGATCCTGGCTCAGGATGAACGCTGGCGGCGTGCCTAATACATGCAAGTCGAACGCTGGAGATCTAGCTTGCTAGATCGAAGGAGTGGCGAACGGGTGAGTAATACATAAGCAACCTACCCACGAAGACTGGGATAATCTCTGGAAACGGGGACTAATACCGGATAGGTAATCGGAAGGCATCTTCTGATTATTAAAGGTTAAAAACACTGGTGGATGGGCTTATGGCGCATTAGTTAGTTGGTGAGGTAACGGCCCACCAAGACGATGATGCGTAGCCGGCCTGAGAGGGTGAACGGCCACATTGGGACTGAGACACGGCCCAGACTCCTACGGGAGGCAGCAGTAGGGAATTTTTCGGCAATGGGGAAACCCCTGACCGAGCAACGCCGCGTGAGTGATGACGGCCTTCGGGTTGTAAAAGCTCTGTTGTAAGGGAAGAACGGTAGATAGAGAATATCTAAGTGACGGTACCTTACCAGAAAGCCACGGCTAACTACGTGCCAGCAGCCGCGGTAATACGTAGGTGGCGAGCGTTATCCGGAATTATTGGGCGTAAAGGGTGCGTAGGCGGCCTGTTAAGTAAGTGGTTAAATTGTTGGGCTCAACCCAATCCAGCCACTTAAACTGGCAGGCTAGAGTATTGGAGAGGCAAGTGGAATTCCATGTGTAGCGGTAAAATGCGTAGATATATGGAGGAACACCAGTGGCGAAGGCGGCTTGCTAGCCAAAGACTGACGCTCATGCACGAAAGCGTGGGGAGCAAATAGGATTAGATACCCTAGTAGTCCACGCCGTAAACGATGAATACTAAGTATTGGGGAAACTCAGTGCTGCAGCTAACGCAATAAGTATTCCGCCTGTGGAGTATGCACGCAAGTGTGAAACATAAAGGAATTGACGGGGGCCCGCACAAGCGGTGGAGTATGTGGTTTAATTCGACGCAACGCGAAGAACCTTACCAGGCCTTGACATCCCTTGCAAAGCTGTAGAGATACAGTAGAGGTTATCAAGGAGACAGGTGGTGCATGGTTGTCGTCAGCTCGTGTCGTGAGATGTTGGGTTAAGTCCCGCAACGAGCGCAACCCTTGCCTTCAGTTACCAGCATTCAGTTGGGGACTCTGGAGGGACTGCCGGTGATAAACCGGAGGAAGGTGGGGATGACGTCAAATCATCATGCCCCTTATGGCCTGGGCTACACACGTACTACAATGGCTGTTACAACGTGCAGCGACCTAGCGATAGGAAGCGAATCACTAAAAGACAGTCTCAGTTCGGATTGAAGTCTGCAACTCGACTTCATGAAGCTGGAATCGCTAGTAATCGCGGATCAGAATGCCGCGGTGAATACGTTCTCGGGCCTTGTACACACCGCCCGTCATACCATGAGAGCTGGTAATACCCGAAGCCGGTGGCCTAACCGCAAGGAAGGAGCCGTCGAAGGTAGGACTAGTGATTGGGGTCAAGTCGTAACAAGGTATCCCTACGAGAACGTGGGGATGGATCACCTCCTTTCTAAGGAGAAAGATGTGAAGTAAAAAAAGTTGTTTCAGAAGTTTTTATTACCTGTTTAGTTTTTGAGGGATCTCGCAAGAGGTAACTCAAGAGGAGCATCTGTTCTTTGAAAAACTGAATAACAGAAGAAGACAATAGATAGGTCTTTTTCGAAAAGTTGTGATAACAAGATTAACTAAAAAAGTCTAAAACGAAATAGTTAACAGTTCTCGTAAAGCATAAACGTATATAAGTGATTAAATTAGTAAGAGCGTACGGTGGATGTCTTGGCATATAGAGCAGAAGAAGGACGCAGATAACGGCGAAACGCCTCGGGGAGTCGTACACAGGCAACGATCCGGGGGTATCCGAATGGGGAAACCCGATAAAGTTGAAAAAGCTTTTATCATCCTTAAGCCAATACATAACTTAAGAGAAGGCAACCCAGGGAATTGAAACATCTTAGTACCTGGAGGAGAAGAAAATAACAATGATTCCGAGAGTAGTGGCGAGCGAAATCGGAGCAGCCCAAACCAGCAACGAGCTGGGGTAGTAGGACCACGACAAGTGATTGAAAAGAGATAGTCGAATGGCATTGAAAGGTCAGCCGCAGAAGGTGCAAGCCCTGTAGGCGAAATCTCGATTCACGCGAGTGGGATCCTGAGTACGTCGGAGCACGTGAAACTCTGACGGAATCGACCGGGACCATCCGGTAAGGCTAAATACTCCTATATGACCGATAGTGAACCAGTACCATGAGGGAAAGATGAAAAGAACCGCGGGAGCGGAGTGAAATAGATCCTGAAACCGTATGCTTACAAAAAGTCAGAGCACATTAAGGTGTGATGGCGTGCCTTTTGTAGAATGAACCGGCGAGTTATCTTTACATGCGAGGTTAAGCAGACAATGCGGAGCCGTAGCGAAAGCGAATCTTAATAGGGTGGCAAGTATGTAGAGATAGACCCGAAGCCGTAGTGATCTAGTCATGAGCAGGTTGAAGGCTGGGTGAATCCAGCTGGAGGACCGAACCGACCCCCGTTGAAAAGTTGGCGGATGACTTGTGATTAGCGGAGAAATTCCAATCGAACACGGCGATAGCTGGTTCTCCCCGAAATAGCTTTAGGGCTAGCGTTGAACGAATCTACCCGGAGGTAGAGCACTGAAATCATGCGGGCGGCATCTCGCCGTACCAAATGATATCAAACTCCGAATGCCGGGCAAGAATATTCAGCAGTCAGACTGTGGGTGATAAGGTCCATGGTCAAAAGGGAAACAGCCCAGATCATCAGATAAGGTCCCAAAATTTACGCTAAGTGGAAAAGGATGTGGAGACGCGCAAACAGCTAGGAGGTTGGCTCAGAAGCAGCCATCCTTCAAAGAGTGCGTAACAGCTCACTAGTCGAGTATCTCTGCGCCGAAAATTAACCGGGGCTAAGCGTAATACCGAATCTATGGATTTATACTTAGGTATAAGTGGTAGGGGAGCGTTCCATACAGCATTGAAGGTATACCGTAAGGAGTGCTGGAGCGTATGGAAGTGAGAATGCCGGTGTGAGTAGCGAGATGTGGGTGAGAATCCCACACACCGAACAACCAAGGTTTCCAGGGGAAGGTTCGTCCGCCCTGGGTAAGTCGGGACCTAAGGCCAGGCCGAAAGGCGTAGTCGATGGACAGCAGGTTGATATTCCTGCACCCGCGAGTAAAGTGATGGAGTGACAGATAGGGTTAGCCCTAGTCCTTAATGGATTGGGCAAGGCAAGCAGGAGAGTGGCGTAGGCAAATCCGCGCCGGATACTCAAAGGCTTGACTCAAGCGAACGCGCGAGCAAGTAGTGAAGAGGGCGATACCAGGTCTCAAGAAAAGCTTCTAGCGATAATTTACTAGCGGCCCGTACCAAAACCGACACAGGTGGTTGAGGCGAGTAGCCCTAAGGTGAGCGAGAGAACTGTTGCCAGGAACTCGGCAAATTGACCCCGTACGTTAGCAATAAGGGGTGCTCGAAAGAGCCGCAGTGAATAGGCCCTAGCAACTGTTTAACTAAAACATAGCTCTCTGCGAAGTCGCAAGACGAAGTATAGGGGGTGACACCTGCCCGGTGCTGGAAGGTCAAGGGGATTTGTCAGACGCAAGTCGAAGCATTGAACCGAAGCCCCAGTGAACGGCGGCCGTAACTATAACGGTCCTAAGGTAGCGAAATTCCTTGTCAGGTAAGTTCTGACCCGCACGAAAGGTGTAATGATTTGGGCACTGTCTCGGCAGCAGACTCGGTGAAATCTTAGTACCTGTGAAGATGCAGGTTACCCGCAACTAGACGGAAAGACCCCATGGAGCTTTTACTGTAGTCTGCTATTGAGTTTCGGTTAAGTATGCACAGGATAGGTGGGAGACGATGAGACTGGTCTTTCGGGATCAGAGGAGTCACTGTTGGGATACCACTCTTACTTAATTGAAATTCTAACTCTAAGCCGTGATCCGGCTAGAGGACCGTGGCAGATGGGCAGTTTGACTGGGGCGGTCGCCTCCCAAAGAGTAACGGAGGCGCACAAAGGTACTCTCAGAATGGTTGGAAATCATTCAACGAGCGCAAACGCAGAAGAGTGCTTGACTGCGAGACAAACAAGTCGAGCAGGGACGAAAGTCGGTGTTAGTGATCCGGCGGTGCAGAATGGAATGGCCGTCGCTTAACGGATAAAAGCTACCCTGGGGATAACAGGCTGATCTCGCCCAAGAGTTCACATCGACGGCGAGGTTTGGCACCTCGATGTCGGCTCATCGCATCCTGGAGGTGAATTCGCTTCCAAGGGTTGGGCTGTCCGCCCATTAAAGCGGTACGCGAGCTGGGTTCAGAACGTCGTGAGACAGTTCGGTCCCTATCTGTTGTGGGCGTTGGAAATTTGAGGAGAGCTGCCCCTAGTACGAGAGGACCAGGGTGGACGTTCCTACGGTGCACCAGTTGTCACGCCAGTGGCATAGCTGGATAGCTGAGAACGGACCGGATAAACGCTGAAGGCATCTAAGCGTGAAACCGACTCCAAGATTAGATTTCCCATCATTTCAAATGAATAAGACCCCTTGAAGACGACGAGGTTGATAGGTCAGAGATGTAAGTGTAGCGATACATTCAGTTGACTGATACTAATAGGTCGAAGATTTATTCACGAGAGAACGCACACACGACTGTTTGAGAAAGACAAAGTCAGAAACTGTTATTTAGTTTTCAGGGAACAGAGGACCCTAAAGAAGCAAGATCCGGTGATGATGGCGCAGTGGCCACACCTGTACCCATCCCGAACACAGAAGTTAAGCACTGTAGCGGCGAAAAATAGCGCAAGCAAATCTAGCACGTTGCCGGGTCATCGAGAGCATGGTTTTCCATCGCTCTCCCTTTTTTTATTCTTTTTATGGGTTTAGATTAACATTGATTAACAACAATAAATTTAAGCACTTTTAGAAAGATATTTTTTTAACAAATCAAGAAAGAATGATGGTTGCAAATGCAACTAACAGAAATATTAAATTATGCCTTAAAATAGGCATTTTTTTGATGTTTTAATGCTTTACAAACAAAGTCTTGGTGCTATAATAATCATCGTACCGATTGGGTTACAAATCACTAAATGAAAATTAGATATTTAATTTTCAAAAAAATGTTGACATGTAATTTGATACTTGGTATATTAATACAGCACTCTTCGGAAGGAGAGGGGGCAGAGATCTTTGAAAACTGAACAGGAATAAGACACATAAACAACGTCAAGCAAAAAGAATACGAAGCAAAAAGACTTCGTAAAATAAAAGAGTCAATCAAATGAAGAGTTTGATCCTGGCTCAGGATGAACGCTGGCGGCGTGCCTAATACATGCAAGTCGAACGCTGGAGATCTAGCTTGCTAGATCGAAGGAGTGGCGAACGGGTGAGTAATACATAAGCAACCCTACCCACGAAGACTGGGATAATCTCTGGAAACGGGGACTAATACCGGATAGGTAATCGGAAGGCATCTTCTGGTTATTAAAGGTTAAAAAAACACTGGTGGATGGGCTTATGGCGCATTAGTTAGTTGGTGAGGTAACGGCCCACCAAGACGATGATGCGTAGCCGGCCTGAGAGGGTGAACGGCCACATTGGGACTGAGACACGGCCCAGACTCCTACAGGGAGGCAGCAGTAGGGAATTTTTCGGCAATGGGGAAACCCTGACCGAGCAACGCCGCGTGAGTGATGACGGCCTTCGGGTTGTAAAAGCTCTGTTGTAAGGGAAGAACGGTAGATAGAGAATATCTAAGTGACGGTACCTTACCAGAAAGCCACGGCTAACTACGTGCCAGCAGCCGCGGTAATACGTAGGTGGCGAGCGTTATCCGGAATTATTGGGCGTAAAGGGTGCGTAGGCGGCCTGTTAAGTAAGTGGTTAAATTGTTGGGCTCAACCCAATCCAGCCACTTAAACTGGCAGGCTAGAGTATTGGAGAGGCAAGTGGAATTCCATGTGTAGCGGTAAAATGCGTAGATATATGGAGGAACACCAGTGGCGAAGGCGGCTTGCTAGCCAAAGACTGACGCTCATGCACGAAAGCGTGGGGAGCAAATAGGATTAGATACCCTAGTAGTCCACGCCGTAAACGATGAATACTAAGTATTGGGGAAACTCAGTGCTGCAGCTAACGCAATAAGTATTCCGCCTGTGGAGTATGCACGCAAGTGTGAAACATAAAGGAATTGACGGGGGCCCGCACAAGCGGTGGAGTATGTGGTTTAATTCGACGCAACGCGAAGAACCTTACCAGGCCTTGACATCCCTTGCAAAGCTGTAGAGATACAGTAGAGGTTATCAAGGAGACAGGTGGTGCATGGTTGTCGTCAGCTCGTGTCGTGAGATGTTGGGTTAAGTCCCGCAACGAGCGCAACCCTTGCCTTCAGTTACCAGCATTCAGTTGGGGACTCTGGAGGGACTGCCGGTGATAAACCGGAGGAAGGTGGGGATGACGTCAAATCATCATGCCCCTTATGGCCTGGGCTACACACGTACTACAATGGCTGTTACAACGTGCAGCGACCTAGCGATAGGAAGCGAATCACTAAAAGACAGTCTCAGTTCGGATTGAAGTCTGCAACTCGACTTCATGAAGCTGGAATCGCTAGTAATCGCGGATCAGAATGCCGCGGTGAATACGTTCTCGGGCCTTGTACACACCGCCCGTCATACCATGAGAGCTGGTAATACCCGAAGCCGGTGGCCTAACCGCAAGGAAGGAGCCGTCGAAGGTAGGACTAGTGATTGGGGTCAAGTCGTAACAAGGTATCCCTACGAGAACGTGGGGATGGATCACCTCCTTTCTAAGGAGAAAGATGTGAAGTAAAAAGTTGTTCAAGTAGTTTTATTACCTGTTTAGTTTTTGAGGGATCTCGCAAGAGGTAACTCAAGAGGAGCATCTGTTCTTTGAAAACTGAATAACAGAAGAAGACAATAGATAGGTCTTTTTCGAAAAGTTGTGATAACAAGATTAACTAAAAAAGTCTAAAACGAAATAGTTAACAGTTCTCGTAAAGCATAAACGTATATAAGTGATTAAATTAGTAAGAGCGTACGGTGGATGTCTTGGCATATAGAGCAGAAGAAGGACGCAGATAACGGCGAAACGCCTCGGGGAGTCGTACACAGGCAACGATCCGGGGGTATCCGAATGGGGAAACCCGATAAAGTTGAAAAGCTTTATCATCCTTAAGCCAATACATAACTTAAGAGAAGGCAACCCAGGGAATTGAAACATCTTAGTACCTGGAGGAGAAGAAAATAACAATGATTCCGAGAGTAGTGGCGAGCGAAATCGGAGCAGCCCAAACCAGCAACGAGCTGGGGTAGTAGGACCACGACAAGTGATTGAAAAGAGATAGTCGAATGGCATTGAAAGGTCAGCCGCAGAAGGTGCAAGCCCTGTAGGCGAAATCTCGATTCACGCGAGTGGCATCCTGAGTACGTCGGAGCACGTGAAACTCTGACGGAATCGACCGGGACCATCCGGTAAGGCTAAATACTCCTATATGACCGATAGTGAACCAGTACCATGAGGGAAAGATGAAAAGAACCGCGGGAGCGGAGTGAAATAGATCCTGAAACCGTATGCTTACAAAAAGTCAGAGCACATTAAGGTGTGATGGCGTGCCTTTTGTAGAATGAACCGGCGAGTTATCTTTACATGCGAGGTTAAGCAGACAATGCGGAGCCGTAGCGAAAGCGAATCTTAATAGGGTGGCAAGTATGTAGAGATAGACCCGAAGCCGTAGTGATCTAGTCATGAGCAGGTTGAAGGCTGGGTGAATCCAGCTGGAGGACCGAACCGACCCCCGTTGAAAAGTTGGCGGATGACTTGTGATTAGCGGAGAAATTCCAATCGAACACGGCGATAGCTGGTTCTCCCCGAAATAGCTTTAGGGCTAGCGTTGAACGAATCTACCCGGAGGTAGAGCACTGAAATCATGCGGGCGGCATCTCGCCGTACCAAATGATATCAAACTCCGAATGCCGGGCAAGAATATTCAGCAGTCAGACTGTGGGTGATAAGGTCCATGGTCAAAAGGGAAACAGCCCAGATCATCAGATAAGGTCCCAAAATTTACGCTAAGTGGAAAAGGATGTGGAGACGCGCAAACAGCTAGGGAGGTTGGCTCAGAAGCAGCCATCCTTCAAAGAGTGCGTAACAGCTCACTAGTCGAGTATCTCTGCGCCGAAAATTAACCGGGGCTAAGCGTAATACCGAATCTATGGATTTATACTTAGGTATAAGTGGTAGGGGAGCGTTCCATACAGCATTGAAGGTATACCGTAAGGAGTGCTGGAGCGTATGGAAGTGAGAATGCCGGTGTGAGTAGCGAGATGTGGGTGAGAATCCCACACACCGAACAAACCAAGGTTTCCAGGGGAAGGTTCGTCCGCCCTGGGTAAGTCGGGACCCTAAGGCCAGGCCGAAAGGCGTAGTCGATGGACAGCAGGTTGATATTCCTGCACCCGCGAGTAAAGTGATGGAGTGACAGATAGGGGTTAGCCCTAGTCCTTAATGGATTGGGCAAGGCAAGCAGGAGAGTGGCGTAGGCAAATCCGCGCCGGATACTCAAAGGCTTGACTCAAGCGAACGCGCGAGCAAGTAGTGAAGAGGGCGATACCAGGTCTCAAGAAAAAGCTTCTAGCGATAATTTACTAGCGGCCCGTACCAAAACCGACACAGGTGGTTGAGGCGAGTAGCCCTAAGGTGAGCGAGAGAACTGTTGCCAGGAACTCGGCAAATTGACCCCGTACGTTAGCAATAAGGGGTGCTCGAAAGAGCCGCAGTGAATAGGCCCTAGCAACTGTTTAACTAAAACATAGCTCTCTGCGAAGTCGCAAGACGAAGTATAGGGGGTGACACCTGCCCGGTGCTGGAAGGTCAAGGGGATTTGTCAGACGCAAGTCGAAGCATTGAACCGAAGCCCCAGTGAACGGCGGCCGTAACTATAACGGTCCTAAGGTAGCGAAATTCCTTGTCAGGTAAGTTCTGACCCGCACGAAAGGTGTAATGATTTGGGCACTGTCTCGGCAGCAGACTCGGTGAAATCTTAGTACCTGTGAAGATGCAGGTTACCCGCAACTAGACGGAAAGACCCCATGGAGCTTTACTGTAGTCTGCTATTGAGTTTCAGTTAAGTATGCACAGGATAGGTGGGAGACGATGAGACTGGTCTTTCGGGATCAGAGGAGTCACTGTTGGGATACCACTCTTACTTAATTGAAATTCTAACTCTAAGCCGTGATCCGGCTAGAGGACCGTGGCAGATGGGCAGTTTGACTGGGGCGGTCGCCTCCCAAAAGAGTAACGGAGGCGCACAAAGGTACTCTCAGAATGGTTGGAAATCATTCAACGAGCGCAAACGCAGAAGAGTGCTTGACTGCGAGACAAACAAGTCGAGCAGGGACGAAAAGTCGGTGTTAGTGATCCGGCGGTGCAGAATGGAATGGCCGTCGCTTAACGGATAAAAAGCTACCCTGGGGATAACAGGCTGATCTCGCCCAAGAGTTCACATCGACGGCGAGGTTTGGCACCTCGATGTCGGCTCATCGCATCCTGGAGGTGAATTCGCTTCCAAGGGTTGGGCTGTCCGCCCATTAAAGCGGTACGCGAGCTGGGTTCAGAACGTCGTGAGACAGTTCGGTCCCCTATCTGTTGTGGGCGTTGGAAATTTGAGGAGAGCTGCCCCTAGTACGAGAGGACCAGGGTGGACGTTCCTACGGTGCACCAGTTGTCACGCCAGTGGCATAGCTGGATAGCTGAGAACGGACCGGATAAACGCTGAAGGCATCTAAGCGTGAAACCGACTCCAAGATTAGATTTCCCATCATTTCAAATGAATAAGACCCCTTGAAGACGACGAGGTTGATAGGTCAGAGATGTAAGTGTAGCGATACATTCAGTTGACTGATACTAATAGGTCGAAGATTTATTCACGAGAGAACGCACACACGACTGTTTGAGAAAGACAAAGTCAGAAACTGTTATTTAGTTTTCAGGGAACAGAGGACCCTAAAGAAGCAAGATCCGGTGATGATGGCGCAGTGGCCACACCTGTACCCATCCCGAACACAGAAGTTAAGCACTGTAGCGGCGAAAATAGCGCAAGCAAATCTAGCACGTTGCCGGGTCATCGAGAGCATGGTTTTCCATCGCTCTCCCTTTTTTTATTCTTTTTATGGGTTTAGATGTTATAATATTATCCATGAAAAGCACAGATAAATATCAATCACGAATCCGCATACTGATTGGTCTTTTTTCAATTTTGTTTGGTGTTTTATTTATCTTATTGATTAAGTTAATATTCTTTACACCGCGTACTTTATCTGAAAAAGATTGCCAAGATTGTTTATCCGCTATACAGACGAATCAGAATAGTTCTGTAGTGACTACACCTAATCCTACACTATCACCTACTCTACTCCAACCCCTGAAGCAACTGTTAGAACCAACAGTCGATACAACTACTGTATCGTCTATTCAGAAGATTACTAATAAAGAGTCATCCAATTGATCCTGGATATATACCAGCTGATTTGACTAAAGTTAATGTGAATTCCAACGGTACCCAATACTTACGTCGTGAAGCTGCAACTGCATTAACAAACATGTTTGAGGGCAGCTCGTAAGGATAATATCAATTTATACTTAGTGAGTGGTTATCGTTCATATGAGCAACAGCTAGAATTGTATAATACTTATGTAGCAACTGATGGTAAGGCATTAGCGGATCAATATGATGCGATTCCTGGTGCTATGAACACCAACTTGGTTTTGGCGGTTGATTTATCTGATGATAACCGGAATCATGATATTGATGATTCCTTTGAATCAACAGCCGCGTATCAGTGGTTATTAAAGCATAGTTATGAGTACGGGATATATCTTCCGCTTCCCTCGTGGAAAAAGAAACGATTACTGGTATTGCCTACAATCCATGGAGTTTTCAGATATATCGGTGTTGAAGAAGCCAAGAAAAGTTTATGATTCAGGGCTTACATTAGAAGAGTTTTATAAAGTGACTGATTAAGGAAAGATAGCATCTTTCCTTTATGTTTTTTAAAATTTAGTGTAAAATAGTCAAGTATCTTTTTGGAGGTAGAAATGGTTAAGCAATTAATGAAAAGTATTCGTGAGTTTAAAGCTAGCAACAATACTAACACCAACCTTTGTAATAGGTGAAGTTATCATTGAGGCATTGATTCCATTTTTTAATATCCTTATTAATCAATGATATTAAAAGCAGGTTGTGATTTATCGGTGATTTTAGGATATGCTTGGAAGTTAGTTGCCTTATCACTGCTTTCACTATTATGTGGATACTTAGCAGGTATCTATTGTGCAAAGGCTAGTACAGGGATTTGCACGTAACTTTACGTTATGATATCTTCACTAATATCCAGAAAATTTTCATTTTCAAATATTGATAAGTTCTCATCTGCATCACTCGTTACTCGATTAACAACTGACATTCAAAAATGTGCAGATGGCATTTATGATGATTATTCGTACTGCTGTACGTGCTCCACTCAATTTAATATTCTCCTTTACAATGGCATATATTATGGGTGGGACAATGGCAGTTATATTCTTAATCATTATTCCATTCTTAGGAATTGGGCTATATTTGATTGTAAGAACAGTTATGCCAGTCTTCAAAAAGGGATTTCCTCTCTTCGATAAGATTACACGCATCGTAGAAGAAAATGTAAAAGGGTATTCGTGTCGTGAAATCCTTTGTACGTGAGGACTATGAAATCGAGAAATTTGATGAGACATCAAAATGACATTCGTAAAAATGTTTACACGTGCTGAACAGATTATCGCATTGAATAATCCATTGATGCAGATAAGTATTTATGCGGTTATGTTATTTGTGTTGATGTTTGGCTCTGAAATGATCATCAAAACAAATGCGACAAGCTTAGATGTAGGACAGTTATCTACTTTGATGACTTATGGATTTCCAAATCATGGTTTCCTTAATGATGTTATCGATGGTATTTGTGATGATTACTTTCTCTGAAGAATCAAGCAAGCGTATCGTTGAGGTATTAAACGAGAAGAGTTCTATCACTCAAAGGAAAATGCAATTACAGAAGTGAAGGATGGCTCCATTGACTTCGATCATGTTCGTTTCAAATATTCACCTACAGCAGAAAGACCAGTTCTCGAAAATATCGATGTCCATATTAAATCTGGTGAAACGATTGGTATCATTGGTGGAACAGGTTCCGCAAAGTCTTCCTTTGTACAGTTGATTCCACGTCTATACGACGTTACTGAAGGTACAGTTCGGGTTGGTAAAGAAGATGTTAGAGACTATGATCTTGTCACATTACGTGATTCTGTTGCGATGGTGTTACAGAAGAACGTGTTATTCTCAGGTACGATTGCGGATAATATCCGTTGGGGTAATAAGGACGCAACATTAGAAGAAGTGAAGCATGTATGTCATTTGGCTTGTGCAGATGAGTTTATCGAACAGATGCCAGATGGGTATGATACTTGGATTGAGCAGGGTGGAACAAACGTCTCTGGTGGTCAGAAACAAAGACTCTGTATCGCAAGAGCACTCTTAAAACAACCAAAGATTTTAATTATGGATGATTCAACCTCTGCCGTAGATACAAAGACAGACGCAATGATCCGCAAGGCAATGAAAGAATATATTCCCAGAAACAACAAAGATTATTATTGCCCAAAAGAACTTCATCTGTAGAAGATGCAGACCGTATTATCGTCTTAGATGGTGGTAAGATTGATGCGATTGGTACAAGCGAAGAATTACTAAAGACAAATCAAATCTACCGTGAAGTATATCTATCTCAGAATAAACAAGGTACTGAGGAAATTGTGGAAGAAGGAGGTGTTCGTTAATATGAATCAGAAACAAACGAATCGTAAAAAATCCTTCAAGAGATTGATCAAGATGGTAGTATCCTACTATCCAGTTCTATTTCCACTGATTGTAGTATTAATTATTACCAATGCAATTTTGGGCGCATTACCATCTATTTTCCAACAGAATGTTGTCGCTGTGTTACAGCAGGCTTGGGAACAAGGTTGGACTTGGGAAGTTACGAAAACCATATATTGTCAAGTTAGTTGGAACACTTGCGCTAGTGTATCTTATCGCATTAATTATCGGCATTGTATATACACAGTTAATGGCGTTCTTTACACAGGGCGTTCTACACAAGATACGTAAAGAAGTATTTGCACATATGCAGAAACTGCCTATTCGTTATTTTTGATACACATCCGCACGGCGACATTATGTCTCACTATACAAACGATATCGATGCAATGCGTCAGATGATTTCTCAGAGTTTCCCACAGCTATTGATTTCAATCGTTACAATCATCACAATTATCGCTATCATGTTCTATTACAGTATTCCAATGGCATTAGTTATCTTAATTGGTGCTGCAATTTCCATTGAAATTACACGTAAGCTTGGTGGTCTTTCTGCGAAGTACTTCATCTTACAACAAAAAGCAACTGGTAAGACCGAAGGTGTTATCGAAGAGATGGTGAATGGACAAAAGGTAATTAAAGTCTTCAACCATCAAGCAGAGGCAGAAGAAAGCCTTCAATCGAGCAAATGATGAACTCTTTGAGGCTTCTAATACCGCAAACCGATATTCCAATATCTTGATGCCGGTATTAAATAACGTAAACTACCTAATCTATGTATTTGTAGCAGTGGCAGGTGGTATCTTTATTCAAGAGAAATTTGCGAACTTCTCAATTTCAGGATTGCCATTTTCGATTGCGGTTGTAGTGCCATTCTTAGGAATGTCACGTCAGTTTGCTGGTATGATTCAGCAGATTTCTCCACAGATTAACTCAATAGTAATGGGCTTTAGCAGGTGCGGAGCGTGTATTTGAACTCCTTGATCAAGAGCCTGAAGTAGATGATGGAATTGTTACACTTGTTAACGCAACAGAAAAAGATGGCGAGCTAAAAGAAACAAATGAACAGACTGAAATTTGGGCTTGGAAGTATCCACATGAAGATGGCACAGTAACATATACAAAGGTTGCGGGTGATGTTCGTTTCGCAAGTGTAGACTTTGCATATAATCCAGATAAGATGATTTTGCATGATGTAACCCTATTTGGCAAACCAGGTCAAAAGATTGCCTTTGTAGGTGCGACAGGTGCTGGTAAGACAACAATCACAAATCTGATTAACCGTTTCTATGACATCGCAGATGGAAAAGATTCGTTATGATGGTATCAATATCAATAAGATTAAGAAGTCTTCCTTACGTAAGTCTTTAGGAATTGTGCTGCAGGATACTGTACTATGTTTACAGGTACTGTTATGGATAACATCCGCTATGGACGCTTAAGTGCGATCAGATGAGGAATGTATCGCAGCCGCAAAACTTGCGGGTGCAGATGGCTTTATTCGCCATTTACCAGAAGGCTATCAAACAATGTTGAATGGTGATGGCTCTAATCTTTCACAAGGTCAATGCCAGTTATTGGCAATTGCTAGAGCAGCAGTTGCTGACCCACCAGTTATGATCATGGATGAGGCAACTTCTTCCATCGATACACGTACAGAGCAGATTGTACAAACTGGTATGGATCGTTTGATGAATGGTACGTACTGTATTTGTAATCGCACACCGTTTATCTACCGTTAAGAACTCAAATGTAATTATTGTATTAGACCATGGACGTATTATTGAACGTGGTACGCATGAAGAATTACTTGCTCAAAAAGGGTCAGTACTATCAGTTATATACAGGTGCGTTTGAATTAGAATAGACATAGAAAGTTTATGCACGAGCATAAACTTTTTTAGTAGAACTTTAGTTTTCTCTTTTTCGCCTCTGCGACCAGGTCAATATCTTGTACAAAATTTAAATCAAGACCTGCGACACAGATAATGCACGGTTAAGGTTTTTCTTCTGTTAGGAAAGTGTTGTGGATTGTGAATGTCTAGACCAATGATAATAGGGCATTTTTTCTTTGCGAAAATTTCAAAGAAAGCTCTAGTAGGATAGGCATAGCGTTCGCCATCAAGATATTCCTTCTTACCAATACGTACACCAGTACCGCAGTTTAGTTCGAGTGGAATATCATAGAAGCGTGAAATATCTGCAATCTTTTCTGCAGCGTTTAGAACACTCTCGTCAATTCGTGGATATTTCCAGAGAAATACATCAGGATGAGCAATATAATCACACATATAATGTTGGCACGCTTCCTCTAAGCATTTAACGTAGCGTTCAACTTGGTCGCTGTTATCAAATTCATAGACACTATCTTCATCAATAGTGAGATTATGTTGCCCTAAAAATAATATAATCTAATGTCTTCGATATTCACGGATGGTATCCCATTGACTAGGATAGTATTCCACTTCCATACCTAGATGAATATTGATTTGAGATGCGTATTTTTTCCTGTAAAGAACGAATCGATTGATAATAATCAGGAATTTGTTCGATGTTCATACGCAATCCAGGACAAGGTGTATGATATGCGGCATGATCACTGAATCCAAGGGTTGTTAGACCTGCTTGGATCGCTGCTTGAACATACTCTTCATCTGTACCGATCGCATGTCCACAACGAGCGGTATGCGTATGATAGTTTGCTTTGATCATAGGGGATTACCTCCAAAACGAAGAAATTATATCACTCCTCACATAGATTGACAAAAATCTCAAAAGTAATATAATAATACTTGAATAGTTGTTCAAGTGTTATATACATGTGAGGTATTGAGATGGAATATAGATATCGTGTTGTAGGTATTGATTGTGCAGATTGTGCCGCAGAATTGGCAGAAGAAATTAGAAAAATAGAGGGCGTATTGAGTGCAGATATCCATTTTATGCAGCAGAAGATGTATTTTGATTGTGAAGAAGAGAAACACTCTGTGATTGAGCAGAAGGTTTTTGAAATTATTCATGATGATGAACCTGATGCAGTGATTACAGCTTTACACGAAGAACCAAAACATCTCTTTAAATTTCATATTAAGAATATTGATTGTGCAGATTGTGCCAATGAGATCGCTGAAAAGGCAATGGATATCGAAGGTGTTGAACATGCGGAAGCTGACTTTATGCATGCGAGTTTTACGTGTTCAATTTGCGACAAGTGAATATACACGTATCGAAAAATGAACTACGCGAAATGATTGCTAGAGAAGAGCCAGAAGTTGAATTCTCACGCTATTATGCAGAGCAAAAGATTGAAAAGGAAGAAGATCATAGTACACAATTAATGATTGCTCGCTTGGTGCTAGGTGCACTATTATTTGGCCTATCATTTGCTCTTACAGGGATTGCAAGTAATATTTCAACATTACTTGCGTATATTATTCTTGGCTATGATGTTATCTATAAAGCATTCAATAATCTAAAAAGAGGAAATCTATTAGATGAGCACTTTTTGATGACCATCGCTACTTTGCGGCAGTTATATTTAAGTGATTGGAAGGAAGCGACTGGTGTTATGTTGTTCTACCAGATTGGTGAATTCTTCCAAGATTTAGCAGTTGACCACTCTCGTAAGTCAATCGCATCTTTGATGGATATTAGACCTGACTATGCATATGTACAAAGTGGAACAGAGTTTATCAAAGTTGATCCAACAGAAGTGCAGATTGGTGAAATTATCCAAGTAAAACCAGGAGAGCGTATTCCATTAGACGGTGTTGTTGTTTCAGGAAGTTCATCTCTTGATACTGCATCCTTAACAGGAGAGTCGAATCTACGAGATGTGGATGTGGATGATGAAGTTATCTCAGGTGTTGTAAAATACAAGTGGTGTACTGTTAATTCGTACAACAAAAGAATTTGCACAATCAACAGTATCAAGAATTCTCAATATTATCGAAGAGAACAATGAGACAAAGTCTAAACAAGAAAAATTCATTACAAAATTCTCACATTACTATACACCTACCGTTGTTGTACTAGCGATTCTGGTGGCTATTGTAGTAGCAATTGTGAGTGGTGATATCAATGAAGGTATTTATCGTGCTTGTACATTTCTAGTTATCTCTTGTCCATGTGCATTAGTTATTTCTATTCCACTTTCTTTCTTTGCTGGAATTGGTGGATTATCCATGCATGGCATCATGTTAAAGGGAGCGAATTATGTTGAAAAGATTGCGAATATTCGCACGGTTGTATTCGATAAAAACAGGTACCCTTACAACAGGACAGTTTGCGGTGAATCGTTTGTTAGATAGTACAGATGATGAAAAATTATTGAAATTAGCAGCGTATGCGGAAAAGTTATTCGAATCACCCAATCGCAAAAGCGATTCAGAATACATATCAAAATGAAGTAGATCAAACAAAGATTTCTGATATGCAAGAAATTGCAGGTAGAGGTATTTCTATTACTTTAGAAAATCATCATGTTATCGTTGGTAATTATAAGATGATGGAAGAAAACAATGTGAATTGTAAAACAATATACAGAACCAGGAACCTATGTATATGTGGCAGAGGATAATATCTTCTTAGGCTGTATTTTATTGAAAGATACAGTTAAGAGAGATGCAGCTAGTGCAATACAGCACTTAAATAAGAATCATGCTTGCATGATGGTATCTGGTGATGCAAAAAGAGATTTGTCAAGAAGTAGGCAAAGCAACTGGGTATCGATTCTATATATGGTGGATGTTTACCAGAAGATAAGATTACATGCGTGAATACTGTGAAACAGAATGGGGTTGTGGCATTTGTTGGTGATGGTGTCAATGACGTTCCAGTTATGCGTACGGCTGATATTGGCTTTGCGATGGGATCACTTGGCAGTGATGCGGCAATTGAAGCAGCAGATGTTATTATTACAGATGACAATCTAAACAAGATTGATACAACCATCCAACAAGCCAAGAGAATTATTCGTATCGCAAATCAAAATATCATACTTTGCAATAACGATTAAAGTACTCGCGCTAGTATTAGGAGCAGTTGGTATTGCGAATATGTGGATGGCAATCTTCGCGGATACAGGTGTTGCAATGTTGTGTGTCATTAACGCTGTTCGACTTCTTCGTATCAAGGAATAATTAGTATTCCTATATTTGCAAGTATGGTAAAATAATCTTGTAGTAAAGGAGGTTATCTTTTGCGTATATTAGATATCGTATCGGTGATTATCCTGATACTTGTAATCGCATTAGGCGTGCTATATTGGCAAACGAAAAGGAGCAAGAAATGAAAAAATTTATTACATCAGTTTTAGTAAATGTAGCTTCACTTTGGTTGATTGATCAGTGATGGGAACCATGTATATTGGAAGTGCAAATACATTGTTCTTCTTAGCATTTATTCTTGTAATCTTAAATGCGACACTAAAGCCATTGATGAAGTTGGTATTCTTACCAGTGACATTCTTCAGCTTTGGATTCTTCTCGCTTATTATCAACGCAGCAGTATTATCCATTGCATTTAGTTTCGCACACGGTTCATATATGATGGGTTTCCATACAGCGATTATTGCAAGTATTCTATTATCCATCGTGAATGCAGCTATTAATTCATATCTTTGAATAACATCGTACAAAGAAGTACGATGTGATTAAACGGCAAAATAAAGGTAATATCTGATATAATTCATATCGATAGGAGAACAGTAATTCAAAGAGTAAAACATGCGAAGTGTTACCATCGATGGAGTCGTAAATGGGAAAAATCAATCAAGCGTTTTTCTATTGTTAGTAGGAATCAAAGATGTGACACTGAAGCAGTT
>BNJV01002163.1_pt1 | contig 111984 bp, 208 predicted proteins | sample 8540591 | NCBI WGS metagenome assembly BNJV01 (sample SAMD00202457, study PRJDB9452) | human saliva metagenome | host: Homo sapiens
AGAACCATCCTTCCATTACATGTAAGTATTATCCCGGGATGAGGGTGATTTTTAGATAGGCATGATTATGAGACATAATCTTTTTCATCGAAAAAGGGACTGCAAACTTGCAGTCCTCTCCTAATTCATAACGAGTATCGTGCACAAAGCATACGATATCTCGTTCTTAACAAGTAGCTAAGGCAAATACTGAGACATCTTGTTTCTCTGTACTTCCCTAAGCTTCCACTTAATCTTTGAGTTTTAGTACAACTCGCACCCTGCCGGGATATGGTTATCCACTCATCAAGAGTGCAATTCTTCCTCGTCACTGTCCTTCTTATTGTTGATTGCGGAAAGTAACATACCGCAGGACTCCTACGCCCATCATTGCTCTTGGGGAAGGTTAGTGATCGCAATCACGTCTTTCCAATCAACCTTCCGGCTCGTAGTATGCATGAATTCCGGAAAGAATCGTTCTGTCGCTACCGGTTCCGTCGTCCAAGGTAAACTGTAAAAGCTTTTCACTTTTGGAACGGCAAAGCAATCCTTTACCTTTACCGCACGGAAGTCAGATTTACTCGAAAGTCTCAAAGTCAACCTGTTCTTCGAAGAGAGGCTCTATCTTTACGTTTGAAAAATCAATCTTTTTCCGGAACGGTCGCAACTTGGTCGCAAATTCCGTTTCCATTACCCTTAGATGCCCTATTTCTCATCCTTCTTGTCCAAGGGCTTCATTGTGGGGAAGAGCAGTACATCACGGATGGAAGCTGCATCGGTAAGAAGCATCACCAGACTGTCGATACCGTAGCCGATTCCGCCCGTTGGCGGCATACCGATTCCTAGCATGAAGGAAGTCTTCGTCGGTGTGGTTCGCTTCCTCATCTCCCGCATCAGCCAAAGCATCCTGTGCCTTGAAACGCTCTCTCTGATCAATCGGATCATTCAGCTCGGAATAAGCATTTGCCATTTCTCTTCCGTAGATAAAGAGCTCGAAACGCTCTACCTTCGTCGGGTCGGACGGCTTTCTTCTTCGTGAGCGGAGAAATGGATAATGGGTGATCCATGATAAAAAGTCGGCTGAATCCAGCTTCTCCTCGCAGAACTCTTCAAAGAAAAAGATTCTCGATATCGCCGATACCGTGACGCTCCTCAAAAGCAATCTCCTTTTCTTTTCGCAAGGGCTCTTGCTTCTTCAAGGCTTGTCACTTTATCAAAATCAATGCCGGCATACTCCTTGATCGCCTCGGTCATCGTGAGGCGACGGAAAGGACTCTCCAAATCAATAGGGGTTCCCTGATAGCTGATGTGCAGCGTTCCGCAAACCTTTTTCCGCAAGATACCGGAACATGGACTCGGTAAGCTCCATCATCCCGTTGTAGTCGCATAAGCCTGATAGAGCTCCATCAGGGTAAACTCGGTATGACGGGTATCAATTCCCTCGTTCCGGAATACTCTTCCGATTTCATATACGCGCTCCATACCGCCGATAATCAGACGCTTCAAGTAAAGCTCCAGGGAAATACGAAGCTTTACGTCCTCATTTAAAGCATTGTAATGGGTTTCAAAGGGACGCTGCCAGCTCCGCCCGCATTTTCCACGAGCATCGGTGTCTCTACCTCCAGGAAATCTCTTCCGGCAAGGGAAGTTCCGGATTTCCGGAAGAATCTGGGGAACGCTTCATGAAAACGGTACGGCTATCCTCATTCATAATCAGGTCTCACATAACGCTGGCGATAACGGGTATCCGTATCCTGCAAACCGTGGAACTTTTCCGGAAGCGGATAGAGAGACTTGGAAAGTAAGACAATCTTCTCCCGTGAATCGAAATCTCCCCTGTCTGCGTCTTAAAGACATAACTGGAACTTCTACGATATTCTCGATATCCAGTTTCTTACAGGTCTTGTATTCCTCTTCTCCGAGACTTTCTCGACTCACATAAACCTCGAATCTTTCCATCTCGGTCCTGTACATGAAGGAAGCCGGCTTTTTCCCATGACACGCTTTGCCATAACACGTCCGGCTATGACAACTTCTTTGTTTTCCAAATCGGAAAAATGGGATTTAATCTCCTCTGAATGATGGGTCTGTTTGCTCGCTGTTGTAATCACTAAAGGGTCCGTCTGCGCTTCTCTGCAATTCTTTTTCAATTTGTCATATCTTGCCTTCAAAATATGGTTCATATCCTGCATTCGTAGTTCCTGCATCCTCGTTCTCGCCCATGGTTCATCCTTTCCTTCATGCTCTATTTTTAATTTTCCACAATGAAACGCTTAAAAGTTTATTCCTCTCCCGGAACGCTCCACAGACAGCACCTTGTACCCATGTCTCCAGCCTGGGTCTCCACTTTCACCGTATCACCCGCTCTGTGATGGAGAAGCGCCATCTCCACCGGAGACTCATCTCGAAATCTTTCCCTGCAAGGAATTGCTTCTTAGAGCCCACGATATGATATTCTTACTTCTTCGATCAAACTCCTTGTCATAGAGCTTGACCTTGCAGCCGATGTTAATCGTCCCTTCTTCTGGCATCGTCCACCACTTCCGCGTTCTTTAAGAGGGTTTCAATGGCAACGATTCGTTCTTCAATCTCTCTGCTCATCCTTCGTCAGCATCGTACTCTGCGTTCTCCGACAAGTCGCCCTGTTCTCTGGCTTCCTTAATCTCCCCAGCAATTTCCTGTCTTCTGTTAACTTTTTAAGTCGTGGCTCCTTCTCCAGCTTATTTAGTCCCGCTCTTGTAAGGAGATTCTTCTTTTCTTCTGCCACAATCAATATCCGCCCTTTCTTTTAATTCTACTTTCTTTTTATTTTTATAACATATGTATGCGCTCTTCCTATCCTTGTAGTGAAAATCTGCTATGCCTCTTTTTCTCGAAGCGGGAAAAAGAGCTTGAATAGCTCGCGCACTCTCTATATATACAGTCTGCCATACTCAGTTAAAGAATACGGCCCCCGGACTGCCGGAAGCCGTTTCTTTTCATACGAATTGCTATTTTATCAACGAGGTTCCAATAAGTCAATCCATTTCTACAGTTCCCGCACCATTTCGTAGATTTGGCGGAAAGTTCCTGCCCTGATTCAGCTTCTTTTCGCCAAAGCCGCACTGCCCGGCATTCCCTCCATGTACCAGGACAGGTGCTTCCGCATCTCCAGAAGGGCGAGATGTTCTCCTTTGATTTCCTGCATAAGAGAAAGGTGCCGTAGCATCATTTCTTTCGCTCGCTCTTTCGTAACCCGCGGAAGCTTCTCTCCCCTGCCGAGATACTCGAATCCTTCTAATAAGAAGTGATTCCCCTGATACCTCGAGCAAGTGCGATTCCATCCGCTCCGGTAGAGAGGGAGCATCGCCTCCGCGTCTTCCTCCGTGAAAATGTCTCCATTTCCAAAAACAGGAATCTGCACGACTTCCTTCGCCCTTTCTCGAATCCATTCCCAGTTTGCTTTTTCCACGATAGTACTGCTCTCTTTGTTCTTCCAGATGAACGATTTACGGCGGAAACACCGGCACTTTCCGCACAGCGTGCAAACTCTAAAACATTAACATGGGAATCCGTAAAACCGAGCCTGCATTTTTACGGTGACTGGCTTATCCACCGCCCGTACCATGCGGCTCCAGTCATCTTCTCGGCAAGGGCAAGTCTTCCATATAGGGCGGAGCCTTCATGATTCCGTACCACCTTCGGCACCGGACAACTCCATATTGACATCCAGGATATCGAAATCGTCTTCCACGCGCTTCGCCATCTCCGCTATAATTTCCGGATCCGCCCCTGAAAAGCCTGCACTGCCCGAAGACCGGTCTCGCCTCCTTTTTCCAGAAGAGAATCCGTATTCTTATTCCCATAAAAGAATCGCTTTTCGCGGAAACCATCTCCGTCACAGGAAAGACTCACTCCCATTTCTTTGCAAAGAAGACGGTAGGAAGATCCGTTACCCCCGCCATCGGCGCCATCAGAAGATTTCCCGAAGTTCGCATGCGCCGATTCGCACAGGATGAAAAGAGCGCTTACCGGCTTCCGTCGAAAAATCGCGAACCCCATGTTCCTCCGCTATTCTTTTCCATTTTCCGTACTGATACTTTTCCCCTCCTTGTCCGTCTTCCGGCTGCAACGCCAAAAGCATACGCGCTAGGAAGAGTTCTTCTTTAGACCTCATCCGTTAGCAAGAAATCCCTTCCTCTTATTTTCTCCGAGACAGAACTCGCCAAAGCTCCGCTTAGTCGAACCAGAAGCTGTGCAATCTGGAACTGTTCCTCCGGAATGTCTCTCTTCATCTGTGAAAGCCTCCTGGATGTCGTGTAATCGACAAAGGCTCTTCTTATAGGCCACAAGACGGTGTCTGATTCGTGCTCCACCAGGAGTTCCACCGCCCTGGCCCCATAATCGATGCACACGAAGCGGTCTTTCACAGGTCGGAGAACCGCCTCTTTGCATGTGCTCCCAGGATGGTTGTCTCGTTTCATCACCTGTTGCCGCTTCAACTCGGCTCACAGAGGAGGAATGGCTGATGCCCTCCGTATCTACAATGACATAAGTGCTTCTTTCCTCCTTCCTGCTTTCAATAATCCGGTTGATGATGCGCCTGCTCATCTCCATCATATATTTCTCCGGCAGTAAAATCTCTTCGGCACCGTTTGGCAGTATCATACCGCACCAGGCGGGCACTGTAGCCGTGCTATCGTTCTACGCATCACTTTCACCGACAGAACAACGTCCTCATGAGAAGTAGAAGTGTCCCTTATCTCTATCAATCGCCTGCATAGCTGTATTGATGGCAGTATCAAAACCGATGGTATAGTCGGTGCAGGGCAACCATCGAAGGTCACCGGTTCCGCACGCCGGATGGTACATCGATTCCATAGCGGAAAGCTCCTGCGCCCATGAAAGAACCGTCTCCGCCGATGATGACCATATGCCGTCGATTCCTGTGCTTTCTACAGATTTCAGCAACCTTCTTCTGTCCTTCCGCAGTCGTAAACTCCTTACAACGGGCAGTGTAGAGTATGGTTCCGCTGCGGCTGATGATGTCCGACACGTGAGTGACTGTCCATATTCCGCCAATTTCCTTCTTCCAAAAGGCCGGCGATAACCGCGCAGCAACCCCTTTCGATATTCATGCCGTGGTGAATGGTCGTCGCACTAATGTCGCGAATCGCTGCATCTCATCCTGGTGCATCTCCTCCGGATGTCAGGACCTGATTGCTTCTACTGCCGTCTTTGCCGTATATCTCCTTCTCCTTCTCTCTTTACAGGGTTTCCTCTGTAAATGTACGATTGTTTTCCTCTCTCTCTCTAAACAGAGACTACCATATTACTGTATTCCTATAGGAATTTCAAGGATTTTTGCCTCTCTTTGATATTTTCTTTCCTTAAAGAACAGTCCAGATCTTCCTTCGTTCTTTCCATCCATGCGAATGGAGAATCTCTTCGGAAGATGCATGTCACTGCTTTCTCTTCTTTCCAGATAGAGAATCACTTCCGCATCTCCGGACGCCCTTCAAAACATGACGGAGTTCCTCCTCCTCTCTCTTCCACGTTTTCTTGCTGGCAAACTGAATCCCAAACTTCTTTTCGGCAAATTCTTCAAAGGCTATACTACGCTCGGCAACCAGCTTTGGCTTTCTCCTCCATCCTTCTGGATTCTTCCTTCACAAAGCTTTCGGTCTCTCTCCAGAAACTCCTTCGCGCTTCAAATACCCTTCGGAAAGGCCTACCACCTCGACTGGTGCTGCTGTTGTCTTCCAGAGTCAGAAACGCCATCATATCATTCTTCTTCGTAATCGGCTCATTGATTCCCCGTAAGGATTCTGGCCAACGCAAAGTTCATCCTCCTTCACGCCTTCCTTCCTTCTGCATTCTCGCGCTTCTTCGGAAAATCCCGCATCTTTCTCAGGCGCAGCGCGTCAGAAGATTTTTATCTCCATCCAGAGGGTGCCCTGAAAGACACACGCCAAGGGCATCTTCTCGTACTCTGAAGGAGTTCCGCTGGAAATTCCGAAGGTCCGAGAGGAGGGCAAACCCGTTTTTCTCACCGCATCTTCTCCAAAAAGATCCATAAGGCTTCCATCTGTCCGAATCGTGTTTGCTGCTTCCTTCTGGGCTTTTTCCAAAACCTCCGAAAGCATGAGACGATCTTCTCTCCGCGATTTCCTTCCAAACTGTCGAGGCGCCCTTCGCAGACAACAAAGGATTCTATCGTGTTCTTCGATCTCAGTCTGCGCTGACTCACGCAGAACAAAATCAGCCAAAATCCTTTGAACTGTCCTTCTTCCGCTTCGTCCAGAATGACTTCCGCGGCACTTCTTCCACCTCTTTACCGCGCGGAAAGGCCATGCGCGTATTTCCTTCCCTTTGCACCGAAAATCCGACCTCCGCTTCATTAATATCCGGCGCCAAAATGTTCGGAATTCCTTCTTCTTCCTGTGCCAGCCTGATATACCTTGCTGTTTCTCACGTGAATTGTCCATGAAAGAACCTCATCGTCGCAGCATAAAATTCCGCGCGCATACCGTGCCTCAGAGCAGCGGTCTAGGGACAGCAAAGCATAACTCACCGCATGACTGAGACTGCTGCATAGTTGGCAAAATCAATCATCCCGAGTCATAAATTCGATTTGCCACTTCTCCCTGAAAATTCCTTCGAAAGACAGCCGTGAAGTCACCTCTGATTGCCATAAACGAAATTCTGCCTCCTTCTCCATGACTGAGCATCTTCACTCATGGCACGGCGCAGGAGATCCGAATCGCATCGTAAATCCTGCAAGATCACGCACAATCTGCATAACCCGTCTGCCCTAGACGATTACCCCTGTAGGTATTCTTCAAAATCGGCTCCATTTCCGGATCAATCATACTGCACCCGGTCCTGATCTTACCGGCAATATAATCCGGAATGAAATCCATGGGTCCCGGCCGATACAAGGCGACACCGGCAGTAATATCATCCAGGGAAGAGGGTTGCAAACGCTTCATAAAGTTCACCATTCCGGAAGATTCAAGCTGAAACACCCCGCACAATCCCCGCGAGAAAGCATCTTGAGACTTCTTCATCACTGTAGTCCAGCTTCTCGAGATCGATTCACCCCTCTGTTCTTCTCCACAAAGCGGATGGCATCCTGGATGACCGTCAAAGTCCGGAGCCCCAGAAAATCCATCTTTTGCAAGAGGCCCAATTCTTCAATGGTCGTCATGGTGAACTGGGCCATACCGAACCGTCCTCAGCTCTTGCCAGCGGAACATAGTCCGATACCGGACTGCCCGCACTCACAACACCGGCTGCATGTCATGGAACTGTGTCTCTGGAAGACCTTCCAGACGAAGCACAAACCAGTAAATTCTTCGTTTCCTCCTCTCCGTCGTAGCGATTTCAGTTCCTTACCATGGACTAGCAGCCTTCGAGCGTCATATCCAACTCCGCCGGCACCAGTTTGGCAAGCTGATCGCACTTTCGCATAGGGAATATCCAGGACTCTCCTCTACATCCCTATCACCCGCGTGCCGCCAACGTACCGAACGTAATAATCTGACTAACCTGTTCTTTTCCATATTTTCTCCCTACATAGTCAATGACTTCCCTGTCTTCTTTCATACTCGAAGTCCACGTCTATATCGGGCATGGTGACTCTCTCCGGTTTAAAAATCGTTCAAAAGAAGCTGGTGCCGAATCGGGTCAACATCCGTAATCCCCTATTGCATACGCCACGATAGAGCTGCTGCCGACCCTCTCCCTCGGTCCCTACGGCAATGCCGTTCGTTTTTGCAAAATTAATGTAGTCCCAAACCACCAGAAAATAATCGACGAAGCCCATAGAGCGGATGATGTTCAGTCTCGTAGTCCAGTCTTTTCCCTGTATTTCTCCGCCTCCGCACCGTATCTTTTTCCAGCCCTTTCAGACAAAAGATCTACCAGATAACTGTCCGAACTATACCCCTTCCGGTACCGCATACTTCGGAAGAGTGATATTCCCCTGAAACGAATCTCCACCTGACAGCGCTTGGCTATTTTTCCGTATTCTCGAGCGCTTCTTCTTCTGTAAGGAAAAGAGGTTCGCATCTCTCCCTCACTTTTTAATATAGAACTGTCCTCCGGGGTAGCGCATCCTGTCCTCATCCTGCAACTTCTTTCCGGTCTGCAAGCAGAGAAGGATATCGTGCGGTTTCGCATCTTCTTTGTAGGTATAGTGAATATCGTTCGTCACAACGAGCGTGAATCCCCTGCTTTCTTCGTGCAACTCGCATCCCCTGGTTCACGAGCTCTGCTCCGGATAGTCATGATCCTGCATCTCCAGAAAGAAATTTCCTTTGCCGAAGATGCCTTCATAGTGAAGCGCCGCTTCTTTTCGCCTTCCTCATAATTTCCCCTCGCGAAGTGCTCTGGAAACTTCCCCGCAAGACAGGCGGATAATGCACAGTCCCCTCATGGTACTTCTCCAGTACCGCGTAATCCACCCCTCGGTTTATAGTAATACCCTTCGGTAAAGCCCAGGGAAACCAGTTTCATGAGATTGTAGAAATCCGGTCTCATTTTCTCCGCAAGAAGTACCAGATGAAAATACCGCGGCCCTTCTGCACGCTTTTTCTTCCATGTGTTCCGTAAGATAAATTTCAGACCCCAGAATCGGATGAATGCCCCTGCTTTTTGGCTTCCTTATAAAAAAATCGATAACGCCACATCACGCCATGATCCGTAAGCGCACAGGAATCCATGCCGAGTTCTTTGATCCGGGCAATCATCTCCGGAATCTTCCCCGCACCGTCCAACAAACTATAGCTACTGTGTACATGTAAATGGGTAAATGCCATACTTCCTCTATCTCTTCCGTCCAGCGCTTTGTATTAAAGGAAGGGCTTTCGAGACATCTCCGAGCCTCTTCCCCTTACAGCCTATCTCTATCCCAAAAATTTGTACCGAACAAGCCGCTTCTATACATAACGAGCAACCTCGTCTACCACGCAGCCTCTCGTTCCTTCTCTAAAGAAAAATTCTGAAAAAGGAAAGCAAAGTCCCTGGAGACTTAGATAGCTCCCCGAGAAGATAGTCGCTGATTGCCGTAATCGCTGCGTCCTCATCCTCTCCTTCCGCGGAAAACATAAAGTTCTGAACCGTTATTCAAACCGAGTGCCATCATGCCCATAATAGACTTTGCATTCACTCTCCGGCTTCCTTCCGACATATAAATTCTGGACTGAAAGCGGCTGGCAATCTGCACGAGCATTGCTACAGGATGATCCTCCGCGTTCTTTGGTAAGTTTACCGTGATGTTATTGTCTTTCATGTTATTGTGCCTCCCTATTCATCGAGTATCCCAAATGCAGCGTGATTTCTTTGTCGTCCTACCGGAAAACTCCTCCCGAAGTTCTTTTGCTATCTTGGCCAATTTACGCAGTCGATGATTTACTGCTTTTTACTAATGGGCGTAATCAGACCCCTGTGAAAGTTCTTCCAGGGATGCATCGATTCCCGTAAACGCTGTTCCAGCAATCCTCTTAATCCGGGTTCAATTTGGTCTAATCCAATGAGCTCTTTAATAAGAAGAATATCCTCTTGCTGCTTTACCTCGCCTTTACCGCACGATTGATGTTTGCCGCTTCAAAGTTCACCCTACGGTCTCACATTCTCGCTCACTTCCTTCAATATCCAGGGCATTCTCAAACTCCATCAGGCTCTCGAATGCACCAAGAAGTTTTCAAAACATCCGCGATATCTCCCTGCATCCTTCAGTATAAGATGGAATTCTTTCCCCGTGTCCCATGCTTTTACCTGAATCGAAAAGCGGTTCAGAATCGATACAATCCGCTCTTCCTCTTCCTCAGTTCCGGGTAAAAATTCCAGATGATACTCTTTCATCGGATCGGTTACAGAAGCTCCGGCAAGATGTCTCAGTTCTTCCTTGCTTTTTCTCCTTATCATCTTTTTCATATTAAAGGTGTTTTTCTATCCAGTGTAAAGTCAATTCTTGCCAGTTCCGCTCTGACTCTCCTTGTGAAAGACGGTTTCACCTCAGTTTCTTTTTCTTATTTCTATTCACTGTGCACTTTGTCCTGTTATATTTTTAACTAATTTAATAATTTTGACAATTTTTCCGATTTAATCTGTTCATATTATTTATTTATATCTCTATGGTCCAGATTTAAGCCAATGTTTCAAATTCTTTTTAGAGATTGATACAATTTCGCTGATTGTCACAGAACGATGCTTTCCGCCGGTACAGGCAATCCCGATAACCAACTGGTTTTCCTTCCGCAATATAAAGAGGAGCAAAAAGTGAAATAGGTCTTCCAATTTTGTCAGAAAACGCTCCGCGTTTCCATCCTGAAAAACAAAGTCCTGAATCTCTTTTTCAAGACCGGTATGGTTTCGCAGTGCACTGTCATAATACGGATTGGGTAAAAAACGTACATCAAATAGAAGATCCAGGTCCTCGGGCAAACCATACTTAAAACCGAAGGAAACAATATTGACTTGCAGATTTTTATATTCTCTATCTTCCACAAAGATAGAAAAGAGCTGTCTCCGGAGGTCTCTCGTAAGCAGTTTCGACGTATCGATGATGATATCAGCGTGTTCCCGCAGAAAGGCGAGTCTTCCTCTAAAGCAATACCGGTTTCAATCCGCCCTTCCTTCGCCAGAGGATGCACGACGCGTTTCCTTATAGCGCTGAATCAGGACATCATCTCTGGCATCCAGAAAAACGATGGAAAAACGGAATCTGCGCTTCTTCTTCCCAATACTGTAATCTCGGAAATTCGATCCAGATCCTGAATATTTCTACTGTCAATACCGAGCGCAACCTTCTCTCTTTTTTTGCTCTGTAAGAAAAGCTCGATAAACTTATCCAATAAAGCGACCGGTAAATTATCGATGCAATTAAAGCCGAAATCTTCCAGATTTTTTAAGGCAATGGTTTTTCCCGGCGCTGCTCATCCCGGTAAGAATCAAAAATGTCGTTGCACTCTTCGCTAAAACTTCCCCACAACTTCACCCTCGGGTTCCAATTGAACGCCCTCTTTCTCTTTACAATCCGAATCACTTCCAAAATCACCGTATAAATGTTTTTGCGCTCGCGTTGCCCAGATTCACCACAAAACCGCAGTGCTGGAAACCCCGCATTCTCTATCTGAAATCCTCTGAGTCCTGCGTGTTCTATCAAACGGGAAGCATAATCTCCCTTCGGCCTTTTAAAGGTTGTTGACCCTGCGGACGGAAGCTCTAAAGGCTGCTTCTCCGCTCTTCTTAGTCGATACTCTTCCATCTTCTCGTGAATCGCTTTTCTTCTCCCCTTCAAAAAGAAAGGTCGCAGAAAGACAAACCATGCCGTCCGTCACCGCGTGGAATGCCGATAAGAGAAGTCCATCTCCCTGTTCTCCATGGACAGAATCTCCCCCTCTGCCGTACAGAACAGTCCCCTTAGAAATACATCTTTTATTTCCGCGTTGTAGGCACCGGCATTCATCTTTACGGCGCCACCCACCGTACCGGAATTCCGGATAAAGGGTTCCATCCTGCTGTATCCCTTCTCTTCCGCAAACTTTGCAGGTAGAGGGTCGTCCCCGAAAGCGCGGTAAAGTAAGCTTCCTCTGTCTCCCTATTCTCTTCATATTGCACTCCGGAAAGATTCTCCCGAAGAAGGATGACCGGATCCCGTAAACCGTCGTCCGAAATCAGCAAATTGGAACCTTTCCCCAGTATATAGTAGTCTCTTCCCTCTTTTCGGAATGCTTTCAATAGACCCTGCACTTCTTCGACAGAATGCGGAATATAAAGATCATCCGCTTTTCCTCCGGCAAAAAAACTGCAATATTCCTTCATATCCTTTCCATGAAAATGTTCCATCTATACTTCTTCCTGTCTATGCATATTCTTCGTTACTCGTTCATACAGCACCTGTGCCGCATTGTAGCCCATCTTCTTCGAACGGTTGTTCAGTGCCGCACATTCCACGATAATGGCAACATTTCTTCCCGGGCGAATCGGAATATCGTAACTGATGACCTTCTTTCCGAGGTATTCCACATAATTGTCCTTCAGTCCCAGACGGTCATAATCCTTTTCACTGGACCATTCTGCAAGAGAAATAACCATATTGATGGTTTGCGTATCCATCACGGATTCCACACCGAACATCTGCTTTTACATCGATGATCCCTATTCCCGTAGCTCGATGAAATGCTTGGTCACATCCGGTGCTGACCCTCACCAGAGACTCGTCAGATACCTTCCGAATCTCGACGACATCATCACTCACCAGGCGATGTCCTCTCTTAATGAGCTCCAGCGCCGCTCGGACTCTTCCGATTCCGCTATCTCCCGTAATCAAAACCCCTCTCCGTATACGTCTACCAAAACACCGTGGACGGTAATCATCGGCGCCATCTTTTACTTTTAACCAACGGATACTTTCTCCCTCGAGTTCCGTAGTGGGACGTGAACTCGAAAGAAGAGATTCGCTTCTTCGCACGCAGAAATCATGCAGGAATCCGGTTCAATATCCCTCGCATAAATAATACAGGAATAGGATATTTCGTGATTTCCGCATAGCGTGCTCTCGCATCGGCCGATCCATCGTCATCAGAAAAAGCTGTCTCCCACATTGCCGATAATCTGCACTCGTTCCGAATCAAACTGATCGAAAAACCTGCAAGTTGGAGCGCAGGCCGATTCACATCCGGAATCGTCATATACACCTTATCCGTCTCTATCCCCGGTGTCAAATTCTTCAGTCCTTCCTTCTCAATAAGCTCAGAAACACTGACTTTCTCCGCACTTTTCATCTGCCTCTCCTATCTCTTTTTCCCTAAAAGTATAGGGTTTAGCCGTCTAAATTGCAATCCTTAAAAAGCTATGCTAGACTCTTCCGAAGAAGAAAGGACGGGCATAACGAATGGAAAAATAAAAATGCAAAGGATGACCCTATAGGCATTTTTGATTCGGGAGTAGGCGGTATCAGCGTGCTGAAAGCATTGAAAAAGAACTTCCGCACGAAAAACTTCCTCTCTTTACGGTGACCAATGCCCTTACGGAGAAAAACGGAAGAGGAAGTACGCACACTGTCTCTAAGCGCCCTATCATTTCCTGAAAGAGAAGAGTGAAGGCAACGGTCATCGCCTGTAATACAGCCACTTCTGCCGCAGCTCCTCTCCTTCGGGAAAAAGTTTCCGGAAGATATCATCATCGGTATGGAGCCTGCCGTAAAAACCCGCGCACTTTCCCAACCCGATAAGAAAAACCGGATTCTTGTCCTGGCTACAGAGAGCACCTTAAAAGGAGACAGGCTCCACCACTTGATAGAACGATTAAAGGACGAAGGAGAGTACATTTCTGCTCCCTGCACTGGAGCTGTCCGTCTCTTGAAAGCGGAAAAGGGCTTTTGGACAGGAGATGAGGACTACCTGAAAAAGCTCCTTCACCCTTATGCCGAAGGAGACATCTCTTCCATTGTCCTCGGCTGTACACACTTTCCCTTTGTAAAAGGAGAAATTCAAAAAGCGCTGGGAGTATAAGATTCCCTTCTTTGACGGAAGCGAAGGAACGGCAAAAAGAAACCCGTCATCGTTTGGAAGAAAGGGGCTTCTCCGGGAAAGCGGAACATCCGCACGGCTCTTTACAGCAGTAAAAGGCGATAGCAGCCTTTTTGGAAGCTTTCTATCGCCTTTCTATAGGATAATAAATTGCTCTCTGTAGGATTGAAAATCATCTTACAGGATGAAAAAGTACTGTTAAGAGGAACACATTTCCTCCGAAGAAGCATTCTTACTGTTTCTTCTTTTTCTGCATAACTACTGCCGCACCCACTACGATAACGGCTGCCGCAATGAGGGGAAGCAGTGTCAGCATCTTCTTTGTTTTCCTTTGTATCTTCTTTCTTCTCTCCGGTCTCCGCCGCTTCTGTCGTTCCTTTCTCCTCCTTATTCTCTCCGGAGGACGCTCAAACGATACGTCACCTTTACATCCTTCGTACTGAATACGTACTTTCCCTCTTTTTCTTCCGCCTTTAACTCCGTTTTTCCGTCCGCAGCGTAGAACACCGCCTTCTCTGAAAAGGCAGCAGTCGGAATCGTAAAGAGCAGTTCCTTTGAAACTTCCTTTACAGGATTTCCATAGAAATCCACCAGTTCCAAGGTACCGGACTTTCCATCCTCTTCCGGGCTGACCTGTAATTTTTAAGCCGATATCCGCGCTCCCCTTTTTCCACCTTTACCGTAGAATCGGTGAAGTCCTCCGTCGTCTTCTTTCCGACATACTCGATAGTATAGTCATTTTCCTTCAGATACTCCTGGAACTTTGCTTTCACCTCTGTGTGAATTTCTTTCAGCACGTCGAAAGCCTTTCCCGCATCTTCCTGATTCCGCTTGGTACTGTCCTCAGGAGACAATGCGGTTGTAACGGCATTTTTCAATTCCTCGTCTTCCAACTCGGCTATTTTCTTTGTTGCGATAGGCTGCAATTCTTTTCGATCATACTCAATCATAAATAAGGTATCCATCGCAAGCCAGTACACGGAATTCTCATTGAAAGCTGTTCTCTTCATTGCCGGCTTCCTCTATCCCCACGGTCTGGTTCGGATAGTAAAGGCACGAAAGGCGATACCAGCGGAGAGCCGAGTGCAAGCCACATCGTTCCGGATCTTCCGCTGTCGCTCCGGACGGAATGTGATAAATATGTAGCTTCCATCGTGTTTCTGTTTCAATCGGATACAAGTCTCCACGGTGTAAATCATCTCCTACTTTATCGATTGTCTCCAGACGGTTTCTGGTGAAGGCAAATGCATCTTTCAGCCCCAGCTTCTACCGGTCGTCTCCAGGAACGGATAGACCTTCCCGTCAAACTTCGCATCCGGGTTGAACTGCTTGATACCCGAACATACACGAGACTCCGTACTGTCCCTCAGTTCCTTCGGAGCATAGGATGCGTAAAGATTGATTTCTCTTCTCTTCATCACCCTGGAAAGTCTTCGCATCCAGTGCCACCTAAAGATGTCCTTCGAATAAATGTAATTTCCGTCTTCCGAAACAAGGAAGTTTTTCCTGTTCTTCGCCCTTCGTGAGCGTGCAGTCATTCAACCAGAACGAATTCGGAATACCGAGAACTTATCCTTCGGATACTGATTGCTACAAACTGGTGTCCGGTGTAAATCTCCATGTACCATAGTTCATCATGGTCGGCAACAACCAGGCCGTTTCCTTCCGCAGCTCCTTTTTGTCGCAACTTCATTCGCAATAAACTCCACCGCATCTTTCGCATTGTCACAGCTTCCGAGAACGGCAGTGGTAATGATAGCTTCCGTAATTCCTATCGGCTTCATGTACTGTCCGTACCGTCCAGGTAAGGATCCGCCTTCAATACGTCTTCATTTGCAGAAGCGGAAACGGTCATATCCGCAATCAGGCCTTTCTCATTGAAACCCGTCTCATCAAAGTTCCCATACTCCGGGGTTGTGTCACTCACAGAAGTATAACGATAGGAATCATGCGTAAAGGTAAAACTATACCCATTCTTCTCGTCCACGGAAACATCCTTGATGGTTTCTCCCGTCTTATGTTCTCCTGCCTCATGGACCTTGTATGCCTTATTGTGATTCACTTCAAGGTCTTCCGTGCGAGCCAAAATCGTACTTCCGTCCGTCAAATCACTTCCGATGATGACACCGGTGCAGGCATAGGCAGTCAGAACGGTGGAGGAAGCAAGTAGAGTGGCAACTAAGCTTCCAAGCAAGATGGAACTTTTTCTCTTCATATATCCTCCCTTTCTAAACACTTTCATGATTTGCTGTACTTTATTATAGAACGAAAGTTTTTAATAAGATAGTCATAAAGATTATGCTTTTTGTACATTTTTGCATGATGTAACTTTTTAAAATTTTTGCTTGACAAGAAAAATGAATCTTTGTATAGTAAACGGGTGCTACGGAGTTTGCGCCCTTAGCTCAGCTGGTAGAGCAGTAGACTCTTAATCTATTTGTCCAGGTTCGAGTCCCTGAGGGCGCACTACATTGGATGTCACCGATACGGTGGCATCTTTTTCTTAAGACTTTTTCTCTCCTTCCGCTTTCTCCTTCGCTTTGCTATACTAGGTGGAGTTCTACGTAGGAGAAACTAGGCAAAAACATTCTAGTTTGCGATGATGATAAACAAATTGTGGAAGCCACTCTCTATCTACCTTACAGGAGAAGGCTATAATGTACTGAAGGCCTATGACGGTTTCGAAGCACTGAAAATCATGGAGAAAGAATCTCTCGATCTTCTGATTCTGGATGTAATGATGCCCGGTCTGGACGGTATTCGAACGACTTTAAAGATTCGGGAAAACAGCTCTATTCCCATTATTATCCTGAGTGCAAAAAGTGAAGACCAGGACAAGATTCTCGGTCTCAATATCGGTGCGGATGACTACATCACGAAGCCCCTTTCTAATCCTCTGGAGCTCGTAGCGCGTGAAGTCCCAGCTCCGTCGCTATACGCAGCTGGGAAACATGAACGAGTCCCAAAAAGGTGACGCTATCTACAGTGCCGGCGGACTCATCATCAACGATGACACAAAAGAAGTAAGCGTTGACGGAGAGCAGGTGAAACTCACGCCGATTGAGTACAACATCCTCCTGCTTCTCGCGTAAAGAATGCGGGTAAGGTCTTCTCTATTGACGAAAATCTACACCTCTATCTGGAATGAGGAAGCCATCGGGGCCAGACAATACGGTCGCTGTTCATATCCGCCATCCGGGATAGAAATCGATTCACGAAAAGCCCAAGTACCTGAAAGTAGTGTGGGGAGGATACAAGATCGAAAAAGCAAGGAAAGCCAGAGGAATAAGATGAAGAAGTTTATCCTGCCTTTTTATCCATCTCTTCTCTGTTGTCCTTCTATTACTGAGCTTGATTGTCCTGCACTTTGCCCCGAAAAGTCATGATGCCATTTCCTTCTTAAAAAGAGAAAAACTACTCTCCTCCTCGGACTTTGACAGTGCGATTTCGGAAAGTGTAAACGATATCTTTGATTATATCGATTTACGTGAGTCTCTTTGAAAGCAAAGGGAACGCTGGATTTAAACCATACCATTGCACAAAGCGAGACGAACGGAGCTACCCGTTCCTACCAGTCTGGACTACCTTATTAAGTACGCCCGCTCCATGGGCTATTATTTGAATGAGAAAAATGAAATCATGGAAGATGGTCCGCCACAATCACAAAAGCGCAGGACGAGAAGGAACACATGATTCGCGTGACCTACCGTTCCTATCTTCCCGATCTACCAACCTGCCAGCCCGGCTGACGTGGGTTTATGAGTCTCGGGCGTTTATCAAAAGGAAGCCCTCTCTTACCTTTGCGAAATACTATGCTATCCGCTCACGCTACTTCGATAAAGAAAGCAACTTCCAGTTCTATGTACGGGCTTACACGAACGGAAACAATTCCACATATTACAACAATCAGCCGGGGACACGGCGGAGAGATTCAGCACCTCGGAAAATACCTGCAGTACAGATTCCAATTCTCTGGAGATAAAGACAAATTTAGATTGGCACCGTCCAATCTGGTTCCTCTTTTTAGAAGCAAGAGAACCTTACAAAGACGGAGCCTATGTCTTTCGCCGCCGGGTGGACATCCCGTCCCATCAATGATTCCTATAAAGCCGCTTATCTTGACTATAGCAGAAGACTATTGCTGACGTTCTTCGGACTTGTCCTCTTTGTCCTGAGCGCTGTTGCATCTTGATGAGCTTTGTCTCCCTCCTTTTCTACACCGGAAGAAAAGAAGGAAGGGAACTGACACTCTACTAGCTTTGACCGCAGTCCGATGGAGCTTTCTCTCTTCTCAGCCTTCTCTGGTTTTATCTGGCAAAGGAGATATCCGGCTATGAAAGCCTTGTCCTTGTTGTGGGAAATTTCCCGGAACTGTCTCAGCAATCAGTACCTTTATTCTGCGCTATTTCCTGATTTTTACCGCTCTTCTTATCTCTGGTACGAAAAAATACAAAGCTCACGCTCTATAGTACTTCCTATCTGAAAATCCTGCATTTGCTGGAAAGCCTATATCAATGCCAGTAATTTTACGCGTTCAAAGCTTTTTCTTATCTGTCTTCATCTTCAGGAATCTCCCTGCCTTCGGTCTGACTCTAGTATAACGCGTATTGTTTTACACACAGGAAGAGTCTTCGCACCTTCTTTTTGCAACTCTCCTCCTCTTCGCTCACGATTTCCATCGACTATTATACCTATTATATCAGTAGAGGTTTACGGATGCGGTAAGTGAACAGGTGAGAAAGCGGAACGCCTGAAGGCGGATTTGATTACGAACGTATCGCATGACTTAAAGACGCCGCTCACCAGCATCTCATCAGTTATGTCGATCTTCTGAAAGAGAGAACATCGAGAACGAACGTGTACAGAACTATATCTCCGTACTGGAGCAGAAAGCCAGCAGACTGAAAAACCTCACGGAAGATCTTGTGGAGGCAAGTAAGGCGAGTTCGAAATGTCAGTTTGTGCATCCCAGTGATTACAGTGAAATCATCTTGCAGACCCTAGGAGAATTCCGGGAAAAACTGGAAAAACGTTCTCTCAACGATGATTCCGGAGATTCCGAATGAGCATCCTGCATCTCTTGCGGACGGAAGACAACTCTTCCGTGTCTGGAAAAATCTTTACTAACTCGTGCAAAATATGCGTTACTCGGGCGGTCGCGTTTATCTACTTCTGAAGAAACGGGAGAAAGACGCGATATTTACCATGACATCTCCGAAGCCCCTGAACATCTCTCCGGAAGAACTCACCGAACGTTTCGTGCGCGGCGACGTTTCCTCGAAACACTGAAGGGTCCGGCTAGGTCTTTTCCATCGCAAAAGAGTCTGACGAAACTGATGTCCGGGAAGATGAAAATAGAAATTGACGGAGACCTCTACAAGGTATCCCTAATTTTCCCTTTGGTGGAAAAATGAGGAGGTAAAATGATTTTGCATACCAAAGACGGCTTTAAAAAGAAAAAGGAGATTTGCTTCTTCCGGCAGATTCTTGCTCTTCTCCTGATTTCTTTCTTGCCCGCTCGCTTTCCACCTTTTGAAAACATACGCGGAAGATTGGCCGAGTTTTAGCGAAAATATCGAATCGGAAGGCGCGTACTGATGGATGCCACTCCGGAACAGTTCTTTATGCGAAAAATGAGCACGCCCACTATTATCCTGCATCCATCACGAAGGTGCTGACCGCTATTGTTGTTTTGGAACACGTAGACAATCTGGAAAAAGAAAGTCACCTTTTCAGCGCTGCAACAAAGGATAATCTGGAACAAAATTCCACTGTCATTGCCGCTACAGCAGGAGACAAACTGAGCGTCAGAGACTGCCTGCACAGTCTCGCTCTTGCATTCCGCAAACGACTGTGCCAATGCACTCGCGGAGTATGTCGCGAGTTCCCAATGCCCGCTTTCGCGGAAATGATGAATGAAAAGGCGAAAGCAATCGGCTGCACGGACTCTCATTTTTACGAATCCTTCGGGTTTGAATGACCCCAACCATTACACGAGTGCGATGGATATGGCGAAAATCATGCAATATGCCATCCAAAAACAAGAATTTCTTAAGATTGATGCCACACAGGTGTATACCCACGGACCGATCAGTAAGTATCCCGACCCGAATGCGAAGGAAAACACCATCTACGCCCACCATAAAATGATGCGTAAAGTATATAAAGAGTATTATCCGGCAGCTGCCGGAAAACCGGATATACCATAGTTGCTGGTATTATACTTACAGCCTGTAAAAGAGGGATACAACGCTGATTTGCGCTATTCTGAACGGGCACAATTCCCAGTACAGAGACAGCAAGAAGCTCTTTTGACTTCGGCTTTTCTTCCTTGTCTCTTATCCGGCAGAGAAGAACGACAGCCGCTTTTGCTTTTCACTGGAAAAACAACTGAACGTAGACGGAATTCCGCTCTTAAAAAGCCTGCATTTTACAACCGAAAAGAATGACAGTGTCTGCCTGCCGAAAGGAATCCCCTTTCAGGATATCCAGATCCAGCTTGCATTATGACCTAAGTGATGAGCAGAAAAAGAGGGAAAATTGCACGGATTGTAGCTAATATGCTGACCGCACCGTCGGAACCGCCTATATTTACCTCTGAAGACGAAGAGACTGGCACAAACGACAACTCCGCCCTGTCCAAAACTTCCCTGAAAAAGGAAGAGGCTATTCCCAAGAAGATTTCCATCGAACTGAAAAAGAAGAGAAAAATACAGTGTCCGATGCCAATACCATACGAGAAAAAACAGAATAATGCGCCGCTGATTTTCGATAAAAAGCGGGAAAAATCATTCTTCAGAAGCCTCATCCGCACTCTTCTAAAGATTCTCCTTGCGCTTACTCTGCTTACGTTCCTTCTTCTGTCTTAGCATTTATCTTTTCCAGAAAAGAGGAATTCTACCGTGCAAGAAGAAGAAAGCGTATGCATAAAAGCACATTACCGGGATTTAAGCAGAGAACAAAAAGCAAAAAGAGATCTTCTGATCGAGAAGAAGCGACGGAGCACCGCTATTAGTTCCATCCTTTTATTGCTTCTATTCATCTGCCATTTATAAAAGTTTTATATAAACAGACTTGCTTATTCGGAAAGGAAGGAGTAGTATAAGTGTTCTCAAATTTTAACGATGAAGGAGGGTAAATGGAAACAATAAAAGTATTCATTCCGGATTCCGCATCTGTAGAAGACTCTCGTGGAAGAACCAAAACCTTCCCTTTCGATTTTAAACTTAGGAAGCGGAAAGAGTCTGGTCGATGCAAAAATCCTTGCTCGGCGTACTCTATATGGCAGTTGGCCGTATTACCAGCCTGACTGCACCGAAAGAGAATCTTCCCCTGGTGGAAGAAAAAGTTACAAAGATTATCTCGTAGAGGTATAAACGTCCTCTTCTAAAGCAACAAGGTATATCTTACCTGTCTTCGCTTTCAGATGACAGTCTAAGATTCCCTTGCTTTGCAAATCTCTTCGTCTGTCCCCATGTTATATCCATTCTGATCCGTCCCAAAAACCCGACGAATCTCCTTATGATCTGTCACGCTCGCTCTCCATACGGGTATAGAAAGCGTGCATTCTTCCTCTCCCGTGTAAAGAACAATCAGCGCCACTTCTTTTTCCGCACCTCTTGCATAAATCACATAGTCTCTCCCTGCGTCCAGGAGCATAAGCGCCCCGTTCCGAAGGGACGGATGCGTCTTATGGTAGAGAACAAGATAACGATGGTAGTCCAAAAGTTCCATGTCCTCTTCTCCCCATGGGAAAGGGCGGCGACAATCCGGCTCTGTCCAGCCGTACACGCCGACTTCATCCCCATAGAAGAGCGTCGGTGCACCGGGCCAAGTAAAAAGCAGCATTGCCCCCAGTCGGAAAAGTGCAAAATCCACACCGAGCCCCGCTTCGTCCTTATCCTCTTCGATACGCCCCACTCTTCTGTTTGTTCTCGTCAAAAAGCGGGAATGATCATGATTGGAAAAGCTGATTCATGCAGGCATCCAGTGCATTTTCCGGAAGATGCACCATATTGATAGCGCATGGTATCGAAGAACAACTTCCCGTCTCCGAACTTCTCCGGCATTGCACGGTCAGAGTGCTTCTCCATCCCCGTAAGAAACCAGCTTACAGGGCTCCATAAAAGCATCGTAGTTCATAATACTGTCCCACTCTGCTCCCTGCAACCATGCGGAAGGATTCCCATAATGCTCCGCGAGAATGACCGCCTCCGGATTCGCCTCTTTTACTGCCGCGCGAAACGCCTTCCAAAAAGCGTGATTAAAGTCTTCACTGTGCCCAAGGTCTGCCGCAACATCCAGTCTCCATCCGTCACAGGAGTAGGGCGGACTGACCCACCTTTCTGGCCACGTTGAGGGATTTTCTTCTTTCAGACGCGGCGCTCTCTTCATAATTCAGCTTTCGGCAAGGTATCGTTCCCCACCACTTCTCATAGCTGTCGTTGTTTGGCCACGCATCCCTTATCCTGCTTCAGAAACTTAAAAATAAGACCGATAGGGACTCTCCGCCTTCTCATACGCCCCATAAGGATAGGGTCCTTCCTCCCCGGTTTTGTAGAAGAGAAGCATTCTGTAGCGATGAAATGAGCCGCAGTGATTGAATACGCCGTCAATAATGACGCGCATTCCTCTCTCGTGACAGGCTGCGACAAAGTCCTGAAAGCCGGTCGCTTGCTTCGAGATTTTTCCCGGTCTGTACTGCGCACGCTATATTTCTCCGCTTTTTCGATTGTCCGTTTCCTTTTCGGAAAGCACAGTGCCGTCATCCCGCACAACGCAGCCAAGATGCGGATCGATATGGTCATAATCCTGCGTATCATACTTATGATTGGAGGGAGAGACAAAGAGCGGATTAAAATACAGCACTTCCACGCCTAAAAATTCCAGATAGTCCAGCTTCTTCAGACGCCCCTTCAAATCGCCGCCGTAAAAACGATGCACATCAAAAGGCTCCACCTTCGCCTTCCAATCCCGTACCGCCTGTACCGGTCTACCCAGATAGATATACTCTCTATCCTCTACATTGTTCGTTCCGTCGGCATTATAAAACCGGTCCACAAAAAAATCTGGTACTGACCGCCCCCTTGACCCAGGACGGAATAAAGTAATCCGGAAAAATAGAGAAAGCATACTCTGCGTGGAGCTCTTCCGTCACGCCCAGCCGATTATAATGCAGAATTTCTTCCCCTTCACAATCTGAAAATAATAGTGTAAAGGACAGTCCTCCAGACGGACTTTCGCCTCAAAAATAGTCAAAATAGGAATCACTGCTGGACAGACGCATCAGAATCGTTTCCTCTTTCTCCACAACAAAAAGCTTCACTGCATCGACGTCCTCTTTCAGGGTGCGAAAACGCAGTGTGACCTCGGAAAAAGAACTGCTCTCTTCCGGTTCTCTATAAAAGCCTTTTTCCTATGCTGAACAAGGCGTCTCTACGGATTCCCATCTTTCTTTTTACTCCTCTACAAAATGTACACCGCCGATATACGGAAGACCTCTATACCGTTCCTGGTAATCAATGCCGTATCCTACAATGAAAATATCCGGAATTTGAATCCCACAAACTCCCACATCGACCTCACACTCTCTCCTGTCCGGTTTATCCAGAAGCGTACAGATGGAAAGGGAAGCAGGTAGCCGTTCTTTCAAGAGTCTGGACAAATGGCTGAGGGTTCTTCCCGTATCTACGATATCCTCCACCAAAAAGCATATTCTTGCCTTCCAGAGGTTCATCCAAATCCTTCACAATCTTAATAACGCCCGAACTCTCCGTACTGTTGCCGTAACTGCTCACCGCCATAAAAATCCATCGTCAGATTCGGATTCTTTAGTCTCTTGGCAAGCTCGCACATGAACACGGCAGCACCCTTTTAGAATGCAGACTAAGTGGAGCGGTTGATTCTGATATACCGCATCGATTCTGGCTGCCAGTTCGATGATTTTCTTTTTCAATTTCTTCTTCCGAATATAGCACTTCTATTTCTTCTCTCATACTTTTTCTCCACTTCTTTTCCGCATTTATCTTTGCCGTACATCTTCCTTTTTATCGTAAAGCCTCTTTCCCTACCGCTTTTCAAATCGCAGGCTCTGTCCGCAGTTTCGCACTGACACTAGTTCCGAAGCTCTACTCTCTCCCCTTCCGGAAAAACAATCCGGTCTATGGGAATAGAGATGTTCTCTTACGATGTCTTTCGTCTCTCCTTGAAGCGTTTGTACCGCTGCAAGATAGATCTCCCTTCGAAGCAGCGCTTCCTCTTTCTTTAATGCCCGAATGGAAAGTGACAGATAGTCCTCCCGAACTTCCATACCCTCATCCAGAAAGGTCTTTACCTTTTTGATGAAAAATATTCTGCAAGCTCGTCAAAATAATCCGCTTCCAGAGAGAGATGTTCCACCGCTTTTCCATTGACTTCCTCCAATAAAGGAAGCACTTTCCGCCGTATATAATTTCTTGTGAGCTGTATATCCGCATTACTGCTATCCTGCATTCCTCCAGGGACAGCTCCCCAGCCTTTTTCCGGATTTCTTCTTTTCGTATGCAGAGTAGAGGGCGAATCTTCTCCCCTTCCATCGCTTTCTCATCGCGGAAAGCCCGTTAATGCCGGCTCCCCGTAAGAGATGATGCAGAACGGTCTCTGCCTGGTCATCCTTATGCTGGGCGAGTGCGAGTTTCGTCGTTCTTCCCGTCTCCTTCTCCCAGCTGTCTCTTCTTTCGAGCAGTGCCTTGTATCGAAGAATTCTTCCCCCTTCTTCCAGACCGATTCCCTGCTCTTCGGGTATACTTCGAACATCCACACGGGAAGCGAAAAGGAATCTTCCCATTCCTCCGCCTTCTCTGCAAAGAAGGTCTCTTTTCCGCTTCCTCTCCGCGAATACCATGATGGATGTGCATCGCTTCCAGGGAAAAAGGAATATGTTTCTGCAATTCCTTCAAAAGAACAAAGATAAAGAGAATCTTCTCCTCCCGAGAAGGCAAAGGGCACTCTGTTCCCCGGGCAGGATAAGCCGGTGTTTCGGACATAAAAAGAATACTGTACTGTCTGTTCCTCTTTGCACGACAACCTATGAACAGAGAAAAAACAGAAGAAGAATCCTCTTTCGTTTCAAGTACTAATTTTCCGGCTTTTACAATGATTTCATTCGGCATCTACGCAAGCCAAAAATTTCTCTAGCCTCTTCCATGACGTATTCCTTGGTTTTGCTATATACCCTTCCGGTCATCAGCTTCTTCTCTTTGCTTTTCTATGCAATTCTTCTTCGAGACTTTCTTCCATGGCGAGGTAGTTTTTATTTTGTTTCTCTAAAGTATTTCCTCTGACAAAAATCACTATAGCAGAAGAGGCTACCACAAGCACTAAGCCCATAATGGCAACTCCATTTCCAAGATTCTTCTTTTTCTTACGTCCTTGCTTTTTCATACGTACTCAAATAACTCTTCCGCTTCGTCCTTTCGTATAGGCTCCTTTACAGAGAGCACTTTCGCCTCCACCCTGTCTTTCACCGAAACTGATACTGATGACATCGCCAACTTTCACGTCATACGACGCCCTCTGCACTTTCCGTTAACAGATATTCGACCCGGAATCGCAGGGCTTCATTAGCTATCGTTCTTCTGCTTTTTATAAGACGAGATGACTGTAAAGTATTTATCCAAGCGCATGTGCTTGGTTTATGCACTCCTTCAAAGCTTTCCTGCCTTAAATCTCGGAGCCTTGGGCAGCAATCTTCATTGCTTCGCCGGTTCTCGGATTGTGATCCTTCTCTTGCTGCTCTCTCAGATACATCAAATGTTCCGAATCCGATAAGCTGAACCTTATCTCCCTTCCTCCAGAGCCTTTGCAATGGTGTCAAATACTGCCTCTACTGCCAAACCGGCATCCTTCTTGGATAACTCAGCCTGCTTTGCAACAGCGAAACCAACTCATTCTTGTTCATCTTTCATCCTCCATGTTCGCGCGTGAAACGGCGTATTTTGATATTAGTGAGTACTGCTTTATACAGCATCCCTGTGAAAAGAGAGCACAGCACTTTAGCAGGTTCTGCCCATAAACAGAGAAAAACTCCCCTTTTACGACAACATTATATCGTTCTCCTTTTCCCTGTCAATGAACTAGCTGCTTTTTCCCTGATTTCCTCTCATCTCTTAACTTTTTCCACGATTTCCCCGGCTTTCTTCATGGTCTCCTCTACCGTCACCATCTCCTGTCGATTTTCTTTTTGCTAAAGCAAGGAAAGGTTTCTCCCCGTTCTGAAAACGGTTTCTCCATCCGCCTGAGAAAGCAAAGAGAATATTCTCCGTATTAAACTTCGCCGAGGGCGGAAACTGCATCAGAATTTCTCCTTTTTAATCTTGCACTCTTCCACGCCTATTTTCTGTAAAGCACACTTCAACATAGCTACGGAGAAAAAGCTTCTCCACCTTATCCGGAAGGTCTCCGAAAGCGGTCTATCAGCTCATCCTTCAGGTCGGATTCTTCCTCTTCTTCCATCGTGGAAATCTTCTGATAGAGCTTCCAGCTTCTGCTCTTCATTTCGGATATAGTCTTCCGGGATATAGGCATCCAAATCCACGTCAACCTGGCACTCTATGCTTTCCTCTTCCGTGCGTTCTCTTTCTCCAGTATTCACCGCGTGGCGAGGAGTTTCGTATAGAGATCATAGCAACGACCGCCTCCATGTGACCGTCTGCTCTGCACCGGAACATTTCCGCTCCGCGGATTTTCAAGATCGAAGGGCAATACGGATCCTGAACCCAGCTCCGTAAAATTCCCGAATCGCCTTCAACCTCTTCTCCGACTCTTCCGTAAAGGCTCTTTCCTTTTTGTCAAAGAAGAAAATATAGAAGTCCGATAGAGAACGTCCACTCTTCCCCGAGATCTGGGCAGAGCTGGGGAAAGGTCCCATCCGATCGGCATCCTGAATGATTAAGCGTATTCGCATTCGGTATATCGGTCCGTCTCAATAATCGTTGTGGAAACGAGGACATCCGCTTCACCCCGAATAAAGGAGAGCATGATATTCTCCAGTTCTTTTCTCCCCCATCTGTCCATGGGCATAGGGCAATGCGCGCATGAGGCACCAGTTTCTGCCTCTTTCCGCCGTATCCCAATAGCTTTTTACCCGATTATGTACATAGTAGACCTGGCCGTTTCTTCGAAGTTCCGTTCAATCCGCCTCCCGAATGACCGCATCATTTCTCCGTGACATGGGTCTGGATGGGAAGGCGGTCCAGCGGCAGTTCCTCCAATACGGAAAGATCTCAATTCCGGATAAAGACATGTGGAGCGTTCGCGGAATCGGCGTTGCTGAGGCGTCAGCACCTCCACATTTTCCTTTTAAGGATTTAATCCGCTCTTTATCCGATACGCCGAAACGCTGCTCTTCATCCACAATGAGCAAACCGAGGTTTTAAAATGCGTCTTTCGACAGAAGGCGGTGTGTTCGATAGTAATGTCCGCTCTTTCCATGGGAAAGTTCTTCCAAACTTTTTGATTTCTTTATTACTTTGAAAACGACAGAGCAGACGAATCGTGACCGAAGCCCTTCATTCTCTCGACAAAAATTGTTATAAATCTGCTGCGCAAGAGATCGTCGTCGGGCAGATAGGCCACCTGCTGGAATCCTGCACCGCTTTAAAGCTGCTCTAAGCGCACCCTCCATTTCCATGTCGACGTCTCCGCAGACCAGCCGGTCCGTGATTTTGCTGCTTTTCCATATCGTTTTTGGTGGCTTCTATGGCGAGAATCTGGTCTCCCGTCTCTTCGTGCGGAAATGCTGCTTCAAATTCCTTTCTGCCAAACCGTGTCCTCCGAAGCAGTAGCCTTTCTCATTTTGTCTCCTCGCATAGAGTTTTAAGAGTTCTCTCTGCTATTTCTTTTGCGAACCCTCTACCTCTTCTTCGTTTTTCAGCCTCCGTCCCGTTCAAGCGATTGAGCTTCGGAACCTTCGCATCCTTTCCGGCATACTTCTCTATTCCGGACAGTTTTTTTACCGGTAAATACAGATTTCCGCCATCTCCATAGAGAATCTTGATGTAATCCTTGCTCACACCGTCACTGACAATTCGCTCGATTCCCTGGTAGATGCCGATTCCATGACTCTCATGAACAAGATAATCGCCCTTTTCTATTTCCATCAAAGAACCGATGCGAATCCGTCTTCTCCTTTTTCTTCTTTTTCTTCTTTCGAGACTAAAGTCTCAGCAAAGAGCTCCGATTCCGTAAGAACATAGAGCTTATCCTCGAAAGAGAAAATCCGCGTTGAAACCGGTGCAAAGCTGCACGCTGTTCTTCTCCTCATCCCGTATAAGATAGCCATCCGGGAATAAGCCGATATGCCGTCTTCCGAAGTTTTTCGGCAAGTCTTGACGCGCGAAGTCTCGAGGGAGAGTAGAGGAGAACCCGATACCGCTCTTTAAAAAGACGTTTTACATCCTCCTGAAAAGAAGCCAGCTGCCTTCCATAAGTGGGAATCTCTTTACTCTCTACGCTCTCTTCCCTAAAGCGCTCCGCCTCCACTGCGGGGGACAGCGCGTCCAACCCGTTTCCAAGAGTTGAAAAGGCTACAAAGGCCTTTTTCGAGAGCTCTGAAAGAAGTGTTTTCGGTGACTAGGTCTATTCTCTCTTCTTCGTCCTCTTTCTCCCTTCGTTTTTCCGCTCTTTGACGGTTCCGAAAGAGACTCCGTCTCAAAATAGTTCCGGAACTCTTCCTCTACCCGCTCCGCTTTCTTCCATGAGCCTCTGCGGCTCATCCAAGAAAATAACAGCTTTTTCCGGAAAATAATCCAAAAGAGAAAATACCTTCTGGAAGAAGAAAAACCCTTTTCTCCGCGAGGATAGAACTTTGCCTCCGACTCCTGTGTGCAGGGAACGCTGGGATTCCATAGAAAAGTTCGAATGCTGTCTCACCTCTTCCCGAAAAACTCGATTCGAACAGGGTCTTCCATCTGGTTCGAAAACACATCTACAATTCCTCCGCGGATGAATACTCTCCCCGACTCTCAATCTGTTCTGTACGGCTGTACCCCCATCCGACTAAGCTTTTTCCTGCAGTCGGAAAGCGGAATCGTCATCCCCACTGACAAAGTAAAAAGAGCGCTCCGAAAGGCATTGCGTCCTTCCATTTTCTCCATCAAAGCGGAAAAGTCGTTACCATAAGTCCGCAGGATCCTCCAGCAGATGCCGCAGGCTCCCCTCTTCCCGTACAATAAAATGCCTCGGGTATCCGCTTTGAGTAAAGAGAAAATCCTTCGGGAGGATAGTAATAGGCACTGTCCGTAAAGACTTGAAGTTCTGCAAGACTCTCTCGCTCTCTCTTCATTCTTACAAAGATATAAAAACCCATTTTTGCTGAAAGGCATCGGCTAAAAAGGCTTCAAGCTGTCTACCACGCCCCTGATAGAAGATCTGCTTTCCTCTTCCAGCTCTTCTTTTAAAGATTGATAGATCCATGTCCCCATAATCGATTCTGATATTCCATCTCCTCGCTCTGTCCGACTATCCTCTTCCTTTTCCTGCTTTTATCCCTTCCAAGTTCACGCTCCCTTTTTCTACGCTAAAGAAAAAGAATATCCTCTTCTCTCTGCAAAGTCTATTTTTAACAGTCAAAAGGATAGTTTCTCCCTGCAGAAACCATCTTTCCCACTATAGAGACTGTCATTTCCTGTTTGTAACACTATCAGATCTTTTTATTATAGAGGTTCATTGCTTTCTCCACCCCGTCCGTAACAACGGAAATACAGGCTTTCGCCGCTTCCTGATAGGCTTCCTCCATCAAAGCTTCCTCTCTTTTTCCAAACTGTCCACAGAACATGCACGGCGAGATCCTGCTTTTTCTTCTTTCTCCCCACACCGAGACGAATACGCGGAAACTCTTCCGTATGCAGTAAAGCAATGATATTTTTAATCCGTTATGCCCCCGCAGAACCTCGTATACGGATACTGCCCAGGCGAAGACTGATTTCATCGGAAATCACGAAAGAATATTCTCGGATTTATTTTATAGAAGTTCGTAAGGGTGCAAAGAAAATGCTTTTCCCGAGAGGTTCATATAGGTTACGGGTTTTTAAAAATAAGAACTCTTCCGACCCGATTCGATATTTCCTGTATACGCACCGTGAAACTTCGTGGATTCCAGTGTTTTTCCGCCGAGTTCCTGAAGCAGTGCGTCATCATCGCAACCGCATTGTGGCGGGTTCCGTTATACTCTTTTTCCGGATTTCCAAGTCCTGCAATGAGCCACATTTTCTCTACCTCTTCCTCTATTTGCTCTGCCCTTACTTCCTACATTTTCCCTTTTTGTTTCCGTATCCCAAGCTCATTCTACCCTATCCGCTTTCTTTCCCGTAAACGGTCTGTCTGCACGCAGAAAACTGCATTGCTCCAAAGGAAGTCATTATAAACAATTTTCCTTTTTGAAGCAATGCAGCATCATTTTTAGGAACGTTTCCGTCCTTCCTTCACCTTTCTGTTTTATACGTTCTTTCCTTATCAGAAGCTTGTCCAGGACTCGCAGAAGACCGGGTAAGAGAAAACTACATAGAACAAAGAACAGAGCGCTCCCTCTTCCAATCAGTCTTTCCCAGCTGTCCGATTGCCGGGACAGAAGAGATAAAGTGAGATGACGTAGCCCACAACGGTAAGAATGGAACCCGAAACAAGAAGCGAAGACAAACTCTTCCAAATGGAAGCCGTAATTGCTTCTTTCCTCCCCTTATCCATCCTTTCTTCCTTAAAATGATCCAGTGTCAGAATCGCATAATCCACGGTCGCACCAAGCTGAATACTGAAACCACGACAAAGCCGATGAAAATCATCCGATTCCCTTCCAGATAGGAAAAAGGTCATGTTGGTCATAATCGCTCATTTCGATGGGAACCATCGCAACAAAGGCGTACAAAGGAGACTTGAAGGAAATCATCACAACCAGGAAGATGATAATCAGAGAAATGACATTCACTCTGTCGTTGTCCTTTCGCAGAATATTTTCCATATCCATGGTTGCCGTAGTATCCCCTACAAGATAACTATCCTCTCCGCTATAATCTTTCAAAATCTGCCGTATCGTGCCAACCGCTTTATAGGAATCTTTACTTTCTCGGGAGATTCAGGGTGATTACCATACGGCTATAGCCGTCTTCCGCACCAAATCGCTTTGGACTTCGGGTCACAAACTCCCGGAACGCCTTCCGAAGCAGAGACACCCTAAGGACTGAACATCCTTTACATAGGGAAGCGACTTTTAAGGTTCCGCCGAGGGCGCTTTCATGTCATTTCTTCCCGAAGGATAGATGGCAATAAGAAGATTCTCTTCCCCAAAAACAGAATCCATCTCTTCCTTCATCGTGAGATTCTGCGTTCCTCACCCATAACTACGGCAGAACTGCTGAAACGGAAATCGTTCATCTCCTGTGCGATATTCAGGGAACAAGCAAAAATCACGGTCAGAATCAAAAACAGCCGGACTGACATGATACGCAATATTGGCAAGTCCTTTAAAGGACGGCAGAAAAAGACTTGTGTCTCGTCTTTTTCTACAAAATTCCACATTCTGAAGAAGCAATGCCGGCATGAAGAGGATGACGGAAAGAAGGCTCAGGATAACGCCCTTCGCAAGAACCAGTCCCATATCCATCCCTTATGCCGAACTGCATGGCGCAAAGTGCCAAAAACCGCCTACTGTAGTCAGGGAAGAAGCCAAAATCGTGTTCAAAGACTTTCCTACAGCGAAACTGGAGTGCCTTTTTCCTTGTCATAGCCCTTCTCATGAGTCCCACTTCAAACGTATGCAGAAGGAAGATTGCGTAGTCCATCGATACGGCAATCTGCAATATAGCCGCCACGTTATTCGTAATAAAAGAAACCTTTCCCATACATTGCTGCCTCTGTTCAGTCCGACAGCCACCAAAATCGTAAGCAGAAAGAGAAACGGCTTCCGTAGGAACTGATCATCAAAAGAAGAATCAGGAAAAATAAAGCCGATGCCCAGCCCCCAGAATCAGCCCATCTGCCCGTGCACCTGTTCCTCTACTGTCTTTGCTTTGCACCGCAAGACCGGCATAAACTCCTTTGTCTCCCACCAGACTCTCGATTTCTTTACCGCATTCTTGGTTCTCGGACTCACTGTCCCCATAGACGAAAAACGATATGAAAAAGCGCTCTTTCCTTCCTTATAGTCAAGGTCGCTATCCTTTCCTCCATATAATGCGGCGCATAAGCACCATTCTCGCTCGGTATTGAATGTCACCCTGTCCACGCCGGAGATTTGCTCTATCTTATTCTTATAGTCCAGCGCTTCTCCCATGGTAACCCCTTTATCATGACACGGGCGTACTGGATAACCGAAAGTGTCCTCCATCTTATGAATGCCTTCTTGCAGAGGACCAATTCGGAAGATACTTACTTAAATCATAATTAATTTCCACAAAAAGGGAAAGGAAGAGAGAAATGAGCAGTAAAGCAATAAAAACAAGACTGATTCGATCTCTTTTTCACGATATAATCTGCACATTTTTCACTAAAGCGACATTTACTTTCCTCCTTTGAAAAATTTCTCCGATGCCGGAGAACATTTTCGAGAATACCGCGGAAATCTTTGCCATATACTTAACTTTCCACTCTCTTCTGTCGTATTTCCCTTCGATTTATCCAACTTAATCTCTTCCGCATGAAGGATACAGCAACATCCATAATATTGGTATTCTGATTGGGGAGTAGAGATTCCGGAGCCTGATTCGGATCCATCTCAAAAACCGTTGTCTTTTTCTCCCGTGTTTTCATCCCACTTCTTCTCAATCAGACCTTCCATAGCATCCTTTGCACTTTTCATGGACTTCGTCGAATCCAGGGCACTGTCTGCATTTTTCAGGGAAGATTCTGCCGCATTCAGATCCATCGTATTGAACAGTTCATCCCGCTTTCCTCGAAGATAGGAATCCTGATTCCGTAAACTGTCTGTGGTCGCCTTCATGGCAATCTGGCTGTTCTCGAGAGCGTATCCGCATTCTTAGTAAGTTCCTCTGCGGTTTTACTTGCGGAAATTAAATCCTCCCTGTAGTGCTTTTGATATCCGGAATGCTGTCTTCCATACAGAGAGACTGTCCTGCCCTGTAGAAAGGTTTTCGCGTGCATGGGAAGATAAAGACTGTAGAGGCTGGCATAAGGCCTCTGTAGAAGCTTCTGTGCTTTCTTTCTTTGTCTCCGCTTCGCTCATGCGGAAAGACCGGCATAGCCGTTTACAAGCTGCATCACCGTATCATGCAAAGGATTCCCCGCAAGCGATTGATTTAAAGACTGAATCACCTCCGTTGTGGTTTTTCTTTTGTGACTGTTCCATCATACCGTTCAATGCTTCTATCGTTTTCTCCGCCCTTTTCCAAGTCGAGCACTGTCCGAACATCCCACGGATTCCCACAATTGCATTTTCTAAATCCGACAAACTGTTCTCCAGACGATTTACACTGTCTTTACTCCTCTCGATATCCTCCTTCGTATTTCGTATCGTCCTTCCAAATCTTCCCCATTTCCGGAGAGCGGACTCAAGCTTTCTGTAAGTCGGTCTAAAAGCTGCATAAGACTGATCTCTCTCCGCCTGATAGGCTTTTTCCCTCTTCTTGTGAGGCCTTTGCAAGACTGTTTGCTTCCTTTAAACTGTTCTGCATCGAGCGAAGCGACTGCTGTGACTCGTCGAGACTGTTTAAGAGTGCATCTCCGGCATCCTTTAAGGCATGATAGGAATCTTCCATATCCGATTTTGCATTTTTGTAAATCTTTAATCCGATCCACCTGTGCAGAACGAAGGGCATCATCTGAAACTGCAAAACCGTCAAATTCAAAGGCATTCGTTCCCACTTCGATGGTAAAGGCATCCTCTTCTCCGGGAAGCAATACAAATAGGACTTCCTTCTTCTCCCAAGGCTCACCACTTCCGCCTTCTCCGCTTTGAAGAAAGAATATCTTCCATAGTAAAGTTTGCCCTGCAGATTAAAACATAGTTTTTCTTCGCATACTCCTGTGCATTCGGATTTCGTTGAACTCTACATGAATCCGAACCAGTCCTTTTCTCCCCGGCGAGTACGGAGGGATCGACCTCTACACCGTTCAGTTCATACTGAAATGGCAATATTCCACGGAAGAATGCCAGCGGGTTCTTTCGTTTCTTCAATAAACAGCTTTCCGGCGCACCGTTTGGAAAAATGAAAGACGTGACGGTCGCCGCTCGTTTCCGCATCCACACCGTTACTTAAATTCTTGATTTTTCGTATATGTCCCGTAGTCCGTAACGCTCTTGCTCCCTCTCGCCTCATACTGCCGTACAATCGGAGCCTTCTTCCATTCTCCAACGGACTTAAAAGGGCATAATAGTTTTCATGATAACGCGGCATATTTTCTGCCGAAAATGCGGTAAAGGGTAAGAGTAACCCTTCCGTCAGGGCGAGACAAAGGGCAAGAACACTTCTTCCCTCTGCAAGCGACAGTTTCCTGCTGCCTTTTTTGCAATATGTCCTTCCTCTTATTTTCCAGAATACTTTCTTTCTTCATCCACTGGTTCTTCTCCATCGATTCCCTCTATTCCAATACTGAAATGCAATTCTGTATATTATACAGCCTTTTACAAAAATGATATGGACAAACGATAGGGATTGTGGTGTAAATCCAAAAAGAGATGGACAAATGATAGATATTGTGGTGTAAATCGAGAAAAAGAAGGAAGATTGCAAGGTTTCCGCACAAGACTCCCTCACACGAAAACAGCACAGACCGGAAGCGATTGCACACCGGTCTGTACCCTATCCGTTTCTTTCAAAAACTATTGCACTGTTCTTCTTCCTGCTGTCACTGCCCTGAGCAGCTTCCATCTTCTGCTTTAAAAGGGCTTCTCTTTCCTTTGCCTTTGCCTGAAAGTCCTTAAATATATTCTTCTACAATTCCGAAATAGTACTCTTTCAAACTGGTCGGAGCCTTTCATCCCAGACCCGCAGTACATAACAGTGATTTGTCGCGTCATACAGGCTTCCGTCTTCTTTGGCCGCGCTGTACTCTTCGTCCGGAAGGAGGGTGAACTTCTCACCGGAACCGACCGTCTTTCTTAATAAACGATTGCGAATCCTCTATCCTCACTCTCCAGGTAGCTGTTGCAATAACTGAATACTTCCGCCTTCTTCCCTTCCGGTAAATCAAAGGATACCGTCGGGTTCTCTGTCACGATATAGGCAACCCTTGCAGACTTTGTCACCGGATCGTTTACCTTGCCTTCGACGTAAGCACTATCGACCTGTATCATCTTCTTTCCTGCAGCGAAAGAAACCATGCTGCAAAAAGCACTTAGAAACAGTAAAGATATCAAAAACTTTCGAAACATAACACTCCCTTTTATCGTCTTGCAGAGCGCGACACCCTCCCTCCAAGAAGGAAAGGATTGCTTTCTCACACGGTTTTTCTCTCTCACAAAAAATGGAGCTAAATCTCTTTAGCTCCAAAAATTATATCGGGTCTGTATTTTAATTGCAAGAAAACTGCGTGCTCCAAAGCGAATTGTAAAAAATCTGTAAGAACCCGCCGTTTTATAGTTCATTCATTTTAATCTTCACGAAATTCTTCTTCTCTTTGCAATAAAGGCTCGTTAGAAAGCTCTTCCGGGAGAAAAATCCGATCAATATCCGTCACCTTTTCTCCGGCAAAGCTGACACCGCCCTGCTGCACATTTCGTCTTGCCTCTCCCTTCGATGGGGCAAGTCCGGAAAGCACGAGAAGGTTAAGACATCCACGCCGTCCTTGCATTCCGCCTTGGAAAGGGAAAAAGAAGGTACATTTGCCGAAGCGCCTCCTCCCGCGAAAAAGCGCTTTCGCCGCTTCTTCCGCCTTCTTCGCTTCTTCCGTCCCGTGAACAAGTTCTGTCAGATGGAAAGCCAGAAATTTCCTTGGCTTTGTTCAACTCTGCGCTTCCCAACTGTCCATTTTCCGAATCTCTTCCATAGGGATAAAAAGTAAGGAGGCGCAAGCATTTCGACTTCCTGATCGTCTACATTTCTCCAGTACTGGTAGAATTCATAGGGAGAAGTCTTCTCCGGATCCAGCCACACGGCTCCGCCCGCAGTCTTCCCCATCTTCTTGCCGTCCTTATTGGTCAGGAGGGTAATCGTCATCACCTGCGCATCTTTTTCCGAGCTTTTTCCGAATTAACTCGGTTCCGGCAAGCATATTGCTCCACTGATCGTCTCCGCCAAATTCCAGATTACAGCCATAGTCCTGATACAGGCGGTAAAAATCATAGCCCTGCATCAGCATATAGGAAAAATTCCAGGAATGAAAGTCCGTTTGCCAGACGATTGACGTAACAGCGGGCACGAAGCATCTCATTTACTGAAAAATAGGGACCGACATCCCGTAAGAAGTCCATCATATTCAAGTTCCGGAGCCAGTCTCCATTGTTCACCATGATGGCTTTTTCCTTCAGAAAAGTCAATCAGCGACTCATTTGCTTCTTTAAAACAGGCAATATTGTGGTCAATATCCGAAACGGAAAGGACCTTCGAAGGTCTGTTCTCCCGGAAGGGTCTCCCAATCATACCGGTTCCGCCACCCATGAGAGCTATCGGTCGATTTCCCGCCATCTGCAACCTTTTCATCAGACACAGTGCCATAAAAAGTGTCCAACATGAAGAGAATCCGCGGTAGGGTCAAAAACCGATATAAAAACCGCCTTTCCGTGATTCACCAAATCACGCACTTGTTCCTCGTCCGTAACCTGGGCAATCAGGCCTCTTTCCTGTAAGTCTTCATAAATCCCCATTTTCATCCCCTACTACTTCGTCTGTGCTTGATACTCGTAAATGGTAGAAATCAGACGAAGCGTATCCTCAGCCGATGCAAGCATCGGTAATCGACTTCCGAGAATATGCTCTTCCACCTTCGCCGAACCTTCCAGCAGGTAGGGATTCTACCATTAAGCCCTTTACAAAATGAGCAAGTTCTTCCGAATACTTCCTGTCATGCATTACCTCGTGGGCAATCCGAAGCTGCTCCTTGTATTTTTCCGGAATTACAATGATTGGTATCCACCACCACTGCTGGATGGGGAATATCTCTCTCATAGAGATGAAGGAGTTTTAAGTCCTCATAATGATAATTCGCACCATCTGTCCATGCTTATTCTGCGAGCCGCGCATAATGGCATGGGCATAGGATTCCCGCTGGACCGGACTTCCCACTCCCGAAAGATAAAATCATGCTCGTGCTGTGCCGCATAAACGGAATTCAGCATCACGCCGAGATCCCCGAAGTCGGGTTTTCATGCCAACCGGCACATCAATCCCCGATGCGACAAGCCGGTGCTGCTGATTCTCCACAGAGCGGGCACCGACCGCCACATAACTCATCATATCGAGAGATAGGAGAGATTATCCGGATACAACATCTCATCCGCTGTACTAAAAGCTGGGTTTCTTCCAGAACTCTCCTGTGCAGATTCCGAATCGCATGATTCCTCTGTAAGGTTCGCATTCTTCCGGATCCGGCTGATGCAGCATTCCTTTATAGCCTTCTCCGGTCGTCCTAGGCTTTATTGGTATAGACTCTCGGAACAATAAAAATCTGATCCGCGACATCCTTTGCCAATTCTTTTAAGCGATGGCAATATTCCAGAACCGGATCCTCATGGTCTGCGGAGCAGGGGCCGATAACAAGAAGAAATTTCTACTTTCTCCGCGAAAAATCGCTTTGATTTCCTCATCCCTCTCCGCCTTCCTTTGCTTTAGTGCCTCCGTAAGCGGATATGCCTCCCGCACTTCGTCCGTAGACGGCAATCTATGCAAATACCGAATCCCCATAACTGCTCCTCTCTTCTTTCTCACGAGTACCGGAACACACGATATCCCGTTAACCCGCTAAGTATAACGAAAGTTAAGAAATTAGGCAAGTTATGCCGCTTTCTTCTCATCCACCGTCGGCTCGATATAGACCTTTCCTGCAAGACGATCTTTCAGTCCCTGTATCTCATATTCCGTGAAATCATAGTCTCGGAGCATATTTTTCCGCACCTTCCCGTAAAGCTTTCTTCGAAATATCCTTTGAACCTGAAATCGACTCCCATCATGGAGACCACATCTTCTTCGATGAGTTTATACTGTTTTGTGCCTTTTCTTAACATGGAAGAAATTCTGATAGCTCTCCATATAATCCGCTTTGATTTCCTTCGCATCCGCTCCCGGCAAGAGACTCCAGAAAAACCGCCATAAAGCCGGTTCTATCTTTTCCTTCCGTACAATGAATCAGGTACGGTCCGTCCTGTTCAAGAATAAAGCGTGCGCCATCGGTGATTCCTTTTCTGAATTCTACCGAACGATAGTTTAAGCCCAGATTCAGGAGTGCGACACTCTTCCGGTCCAGAAGACTCCTATAATACGGAGAGTGGAAATCGGCTCCGCTAAGATACTGCTCTATATTCTTCTCACTGTCGGCGAGATTAACCACGGTCCTGATTCCCGCCTTCTCAATCAGCTTGTCCGCAATCGCAGCCCGACCGATTTCATTGTTCACGGGACTCGCTGAACGATACAGGACCCCCTTTTTGATATTGCCCATCTTGATATTCCGAAAATTCGCAAAGGCGGCATCGCTCTTATAGTCCTTTTCGATCGTTACTTCTCGTGAGCTTCCGCACCGCATATTGCTCGCTATAAGCGGCTTTTTGTTCAGGAAAATGGTAACGTACGTTCCTTTTTCCGCCTTCGCAATCTGATTCAATTTTCCATAGTTAATACAAAGAGCAATTTTATCCTTTCCGGGATAAGCGCGAACAAGCGGTTCTCCGGCATTGACCAGATAGCCGTCCACATAGGGCGCGGAGAAAGCATAGCTGTTGTCCATCAGAACGGAAACCTCATCCGCAAAGGGCAAAGCCTGCTGCATTAAACTGTGCAATGGGAATATCGGTTTCCAGATGCCCGTATTTCTCTACCGTTCTCCACTGTACCGGAGATATGCGGAGTCGCAAAATGCGGTTTTTCGACAGCTTTTCGCGAAGCTTCGCCATTTCCCCGTCCGTCAGCCCATGGGCGCGCAGATAGTCTTCCGCAGCTTTTTCAAGTCCGCTTTCTCGGGGCGCACTCCGCCGCTAAGCTCTCTAAAGACGAATACAGATTACTCTTGAAAAATCCGCTGATACTTCTCTGCCCTCTCTCGCACTAGAAATTCTCGAAGCTCAGCATATAGTCTTTTTCCAGTTCCCAGCATCCGCTCCCATAAAAGCGGAGAGAATCGCTGTGGCAAAAGAGCCAGCTCTATCCTTTCCTTCCGTACAATGAATGAGATAAGGGACCTCATGCTGATTCAGAAAACGAATCCCCTCTACCAGCTTGTTTCCAAAAGTCATCCCCGGAGAGGTCTCACTTCCCATATTGAGATAAGCCACATTTCCCTTTTCCATCAGACTTTTATAATAGGGCGAGGTAAAGTCTTTCCGTTTTCGTGAGCTGCTCCGGCTTCTTCTTTACTGTCTCGCCAGATTCAATACCGTTTTCACGCCAAACGCTTCTGCCAGTTTATCCGCGTAACTCGCTCTACCGAACTGGTTGTCAATCGGATTGGAACTCCGATACAACGTGCCAAGCGGAATCCCTTCCCGACTACAGCACGAAAAGTTCGCGAACATGGAATCGGAAAGGATAGCTCATTTCGATTGTCCGTCTCGTCGAGCCTTCTCATCATCAGTTCATCCTGATAGCCGCCTTTTTCCTTTAAAGAAAGGCTGATTTCATCGCCGACCTCCACCCCTGTAGGGTCTTCGCAAAATTACCCATATTGATGGCAACGAGCACTCTCTTCTTTGCCGTGTCATCCCGAAGAAGAAGCTTTCCCTGCATCCACATCACTATAGGAAGTGCATAGCGGAAGCGTAAGCTCCTGCCCCTTCACACGGAGCTTTAAAAGATCTCCTGCGGCAAATCCCTCGCTCCGAAAGTTTCTCTTCCGGAATATCCAAAATGACATTGCTAAAACTTCTCGACTTCCGTAACTCGCGTGCAGTTCTTCTGCTGTGCTCTCCGTCGAAACGGAAACGGTCGCAAGAACACACTGCCGAGGCACAGGCATCCTGATTCCTGCCGAAGCCTGAAACTGCACAAAACAAGACTACAGAACAAAGCAATCCATAGCCTGGGTCTTCCCTTCTGCCTTCGCATATCTTTCCTCCTTTTCATATAAGCTGCTGCAAACATACACCAGCAGCATTTTTAGGTTCTGTCATTATAATACGGTCTGTTCTCTCCTGTCTTGCTTTTTCAAAAGAGTTAAAAATGTTGAAGAAAAGACAGTCTCTTGTAAGAACTGCCTTTCCTTTTTCGTTTTATACTAAGGAAGAATGATGAAAAAGCATAAATCGACGGGGTCTATACACTTATTACTCATAAAGATAATAAAAAGAAAAAGAGGAAAACAAGATGAAAAAGAAGGTTCAACACTTTGAAACTCGCAGTTTCGATATTGTCCGCTTTATCCATTTTCGCCTGCGCGAAGAAGGGAGAAAAAAGAAAAAGAGAATGCCGGAAGTAAAGTTACGGATACGCTCTGTCGGTGCCTATAACACAACTCTTTCGAGCTTTGCGCAAAGGGATAATCCCGAGGCACAGGAGGCTTTTCAGGCGGCATTTCCAAGGACTATAACGGTACCCGTTATGAACCGATTGCTTTACTGGGCAGCCAGGTCGTTTCCGGCATGAACTACGTTTACCTATGTAAGAGCAGTTGGACAGATTATCAGGAAAAATATCTCCTTCGTGCTTTTACAGATTTATCAGGACCTTTCCGAAAATCCGAGGTCAAGGAAGCGCCCCTGCTCTTTCCCCACGGAAGAATCCAGAGAGGATGGGGAGGATTACCGTTACAATACCGGCTCCTATCAACTGAAAGACAATACGGAAATCGAAAACGAGGTCGGTCCGCTCTTAAAGACCGCTACTCACAGAGTATACCCCCATCGCCTATATCGGAAAGCACACGCAGGAAGGAAAGCCGGAGGAAGATGTGCTCTTCTCCGTTAAAGACGCTAAAGGAAAAGAGGCAAAAAGAAGCTATGTCCTTTTTATATCGGAAAAGAGGCAGACGGAAAGGCAAAAATCGTAAAGACGGAAGATGTGGCATTTCCGGAATTTTAAAAAGGAATCTGCCAATATTTTTCCAAGCTTATTTTATCGATTTGGAACTATTGCTCCCCAAGAATTTCTAACTCTATCTCTCTTACTTCTGTAAGCAGAATTATCTTCCTATGCATTCCTCCACCACAAAAAGACCCGTGCCTCCCACCGAAGTCCACAGGTCTTTACTAAGGTATGATATAATTCTATTCTTTATCAGTGCATACTTCTCACTGCTATTATGCAGCACGCTTTCTCAGGAAAAGAAATCCCTCTTTCTCTACTCTCTAATCCCGTACTTCTCCAGAATATAGTCCATATCTTTATCTCCTCTTCCGGAAAGGTTGATGAGGATGGAGCCGCGGGCCATCTTCTTTGCAAGCTTTATGCCGTAAGCTGACCGCATAGGGAACTTTCAATTGCAGGGATGATGCCTTCCATTCTGGAAAAGGGTGAAGAACGCATCGATGGTTTCTTCATCATTTACCACGTCATACTTGACTCTCCCGATATCATGCAAGAAGGCGTGTTCCGGTCCGGAAGACGGATAGTCGAGTCCGCTCGCGACGGAATAAACCGGTGCGGGATTTCCCTTCTCATCCTTCAACATGATGCTGTTGAAGCCGTGCATAACCCCCTCTTCCCCATAAGTCAGGCTCGCTGCATGGTCTCCCAGTTTCTTTTCCTCTTCCGAGCGGTTCAACGCCGTAAATCGTCACCGGATCGTTCAGGAAACCGGAGAAAAGACCCATGGCATTGGAACCGCCTCCGACACAGGCAACGACCGCATCGGGAGTTCTCCGGTCATTTCTATAAACTGCTCTCTTGCTTCACGCCGACCACGCTCTGAAAATCCCGCACCATCATCGGGAAAGGATGCGGTCCAACGACCGAGCCGATGCAATAGATGGCATCCTTATACTCTTTCTCATGTAAGCGGCAAAGCGCAGCGTCCACCTGCTTCCTTCAGTGTCTGGAAGACCATCCTTCACTTCCACAACCCTCGCACCGAGAATCTTCATTCTGGCAACATTCGGTGCCTGCTTCTCGATGTCCACGGCGCCCATATAGATGTCACATTCCAGTCCAAAGTAGGCTGCTGCGGTTGCCAGGGCTACCGTGCTGTCTGCACCGGTCTCTGCAATCACTTTCTTCTTTCCCATGTACTTCGCGAGTAAAACCTCTCCCATGCAGTGGTTTAATTGTATATGCTCCGGTGGTTCAGATCCCTCGCTTTACATAGAGTTGCGCGCCTGTGCCGATCTGATTCGAAAGTCTTTCCAGATGGAAATCGGCGTCGCGTCTGCCCTGAAACTCCTTCCGGATTCTTCTCAGTTCCGCGATGAACTTTCTGGACTTCGAAATCGTCTGATAGGCATGATTGATTTCCTCCATCGCTTTCTTCAACCTCCGGAATATACGCTCCGCCGTATTTTCCAAAAATAACCTCTCTCGTCCGGATAGTTCTTAAAATAGGTTTCGAAATCACATTGTTCAGTTTCATGATTGTTCCTCCTTTGATTCTTTGAAAATGCTTTGCCATTGCTCCAAGTAATTTTTTCTTCATCAAAGGACTTTTACCCGTAAAACAAGCTGTCTCGGCTTTCACCTGCGTCACTTGTTCAAACAGGTATCGCACGCTTTGCGAGCGATACTCGTTATAACAAGTGTCCCTGACAAAGAAACGGTTCTTTGTCAGGACGAATAAACATCTCTATCCGCGGTGCCACCTTGATTCATAGCAAGTAAACTGTGCCGCTTAGCAGGGGTACCAACATACCCCCGGGAACTTACGCATCCCTACGCGTTGCAGAATACTCCGGAAAGTCCGTTTCCCGCACCCTCGGCGGTCCATTTGATAATGTGTTTCTTACCTGATTCTCAGCATCTGCAGGTTCTCTGTAAAGGCATCACTACGTTATCTCCGCTTCAACGGTTTAACAATATGTAATTGTTGGAACGAATTCTACAGGCTCGTGTCAAACTTGTCAGAATAATTTTTAGTCCACTAGAATCCTTGATGACTTTTTCAGGGTATCTGCGGAGGCAATCAGTTCTTTCTTCTCCTCGGGACTCAGATCAATCGGAACGACTCTCTACGCCTGTCTTCCTACAATCGCAGGAATGCTGAGAGAAACGCCGGATATGCCGAACTCTCCATGCTGCATACTGGAAACCGGAAGAATGGACTTCTCATCACGAATGATGGCTTCTGCAGATACGGCGAACGGACATCGCGATCCATAATAGGTCGCCTTCTTCTCTCTTGATGATTTCATAGGCACTGATCTTCACGTCTTCCGCAATTCTTTGCATAGAAGCATCGTGCTCAATATGACCTCTCAGTTCGCAAAAATCATTCAGAGGAATACCGGAAACATTTGCATGCTCCAGTGCGGCTAATCTCGCTGTCTCCATGTTCCCCGATGATGAAGGCATGAACAGAACGGTTATCAATCGATAAATGCTCTCCAGAAGGTACTTCAAACGTGCGGTATCCAGAACTGTTCCGGAACCAGAATACCCTGTTCTCCGGAAAACCGCTGAGTTTAATTGCCGCATAAGTCAGAATATCCACCGGATTGGCTACAATAAGCAGGAATTCCTCGTACTTTCTCTTGGCAATCTCCGGGATGATGCCTTTAAAGATGCCGACATTCTTCTTCACAAGGTCAAGTCTGGTTTCCCCGGGTTTCTGGCCGGCTCCGGCAGTAATGGCAATGATAGAGCAATCCATCATATCATCATATCCAGCCGCATAAATCTTCATCGGCGGCAAAGGAAGACCGTGGCTGATATCCAGCGCTTCCCCCTCCGCTCTCCTCCGTATCCACATCATTTAAAAACCATTTCGAAAACAAACCGCTCTGCATCAGAGCAAAGCGAGCTGGAACCCACAAAAACCGCAACCGATGATACCGACTTTTCTATCCTGTACTTCCATTTTCTCCTCCTATCTCTATCTTCCTGTATCGATTGTATACAGTAAACACAGAGGTCAGTATACGCTACGTCAAGATAAAAATCAGTTATATTTTTATCAAAACTCTTCCAGGAGCTTTTTCTTTCCATGTATGCAGAGAAATGTTCCATATAGGAGCGAAAATCACTTACCATTGTCCACCTCTCCAGCCTTCCGTTTCAAAGATGATTTTCGTGAGAGCTTCCGCCTAATTCCCCAAACACTGTGTTTTTCTTCCATCATGAAAATGTTATAGAGGCATTCTTTCCCTTTCCGGCTGAAACCGATATTTTTCCAGATTGCCCGCCATATTCTTCTGCCTGTACAGATAATAAGGAAATAGGAAAGTTCCTCCGCCGTGTCCATCGCGGAAAGCATCATCCACTCCATCTCTGTCCTCTCTTTCCGCTTCGAAGGAAGGCAGATAGGGTAAATGAAACGCTTTGTTCAGCGGAAATTCCTGCGAAGACGTTCCGGCACGATAGGCACTCCGGTGAGGCATTCTCTTCCGTATGGAGTCTTGCAGCACGTTTTACCGCAGAGAATGCCGGTCAAACTGTCCGGTGCAAGTTCTTGAATCCGACATAAACTGTTCTCCACATCGGAAAGTCGCTCTCCCGGCAGTCCCAGAATGAGATCCATATTGATATTCTGAAACCCCAGTTCTCTTGCCTCATAAAAGCGACTAATCACTTCTTCCACGCTATGTTTTCGTCCGATTAAATCCAGCGTCTCCTGTCGGAAAGTCTGCGGATTAATCGAGATGACGATCCCGGTAGTTCTTCAGAAGAGACAATTTCTCTTTGTTTTAGAGAATCAGGGCGTCCTGCTTCTACCGTGTATTCGAGAAGCTTACTATACGGAGAACGACTGACTTTCCGTTCCACTACTTGTAGAAGCGCTTCCAGATCTTTCTCCGAAAGTGCGGTAGGCGTTCCTCCGCCGATATAGATGCTTTCTACCCTTTTTCCCCGCTTCTCTCCCATCTCAAAAAGGCGAAATCGATTCTTCGGACATTCTCTCCAAATAGGCGGGAACAGCTTCCTTGAAAGAGCGCTAGAAGAAGAAAAGAGCAATAGGCGCACTTACTCGGACAAAACGGGATATGGATATAGATACTGAATCCTTCCTGAACGGAAATCCCGCTCTTCTCTCCGCCTCTTTCCAGAATCTCCCTTTCCCTTTGGGCAAGATAATAAAGCAGTTCCGCCTTTTCTCCTTCCAAGCAGTACTCTTCTTTTAAGGCACGATAGAAAAAGACTCTGCTCCTCTCCGGAGAGCCTCCGTCGCTTTCTCCCCTCCCGAGAAGCTTTCCGGCAAGACTGACGGGACGAATCCCCGTCAAATCCCCCAGGAAGACTCCTTCCGGACTTTTTCTTTCACCATTTGATAAAGGCGGGCTTTGACAATCGATTTGTCTTTCGCACGTTCTCCGTGAGGAAGAGACAGCCCTCTTAAATCCAGAGTCAAACGGAAAAGAGAGGGTCGAAATCCCTCCTCTGTCAGTACTGATTCTCTTTCTCCTGATTCTTCCGTTTCCAGGCTTTTTCTTATTGACCGGAACCGCCTCTCCTCTTGCTTTCTGCACGTTTCAGCGCATTCTTCTCTTCACTGCGTGGTCTCCATGAGGCGCACCCGTCCGGTGTATGCAACTGAAAATCCTCTCCCGGATAGAACGCTTTCAAAGTTCCCGAATATCACTTTCAAAACGGAACAAGATCCTCTTCTGAAAATTTCGAATCACGATTTTCCCCTTCTGTCCAATACTGTATGTAAACAATAAAATGCGCTTTTAGAACATCGACTCCGCACATTGCTCTCGAGAAGCTTGACGTGTAGCCGATCATCCTGCATTTTCCTTCGCCTTTCCGGACTTTTCCCCTGCTCAATAAACTCCGCATCGTCTCCAGTTTCGCATCCGTATTGTCTGCAAAGGCAAGTGCAAGCGCTTCCATGGTAGCCGGTTTCTTCGGAGAACCGAATTCCAACTCTCCGTGATGGGAGAGAATACAGTGTAAAAACTCCGTCCGAGCACTTCCGGAAAATCAGGGAATCTCCGCAATCTTTTTCGGAAAGCATCGTATGCCAATCATAATATGCCCCAGTAGCTGCCCTTCATCCGAATAATCATTCTTCGGAAAAATCGCTTAATTACTTTCATCTTCCCTATATCATGACAAAGCGCTGCGAAACCAGGATATCCTTGTTCAGATCCGGATAATGCGCCGCATAAAAAGCGCAAAGCTAAATGCCACAGACAAGGTGTGCTCCAGAAGTCCTCCCCGCATAGCTGTGATGTACCGTTTTCGCAGCAGGAATGAATGGAAAAATCCTGCATAAACTTCTTATCCTGCACAAATATATTTTTCCAATAACTTCTTGAGATGAGGGATTCTCCAGCTTGGCAATCATCTCCAGGAACTCTCGCTTCATCTCTTCCCGAGTTACGCTTCGACACCGGCAGAAAAATCTTCGGAAAAAGCTCCCTCTCTTGCCACGGAGGCCTCTGAATACTCAATTGATTTACGCCGTTATAGAGACTGACATTCCCTTCTACATAGACACAATCCAAAACAGAAAACTCTGAAATCCCGGAGAATACGGATCCCAAATCTTTGCATCGATGGTTTCCTGTCCTATCCCGTAAGGTTACGTTCAGATACTCTTTCCCGTTCTTTGTCAGCGCCGTATTCTTCGTCTTTGCCAGATACACATTGTTCACCCTCGTACCGTCTCGAAAATTTTCGATAAAACGGTTCAGACTCGGGTTGTTCTCACTCATAAAATTCCTTCCTACCTCGTCTCCCAAAGGACAAGAAAAACTCCAAATCCACGTATGCATTTCCATTATTCCGGAGAACGGTAAAGCGTACCGTATCTCCCGGGTTCTTCTTCAATAAATCGTCTTCAAAATCTTTCACCGAAGGCAGCTCTTTTTCCATCCACTTTTTTTCAGAATGTCTCCTGTCCTGTACTCCGGCGGAGAAAGCCGGACTTCCCTCTTCCACCTCCGAAATATAAATTCCTTCCGGAACGCCTAATTTTACCATACTTTTCGTCGCATTTTGTACTCTAAGTCCAAGATAGGCCAAAGATTTTCCGTTACTGAGTGCTTCCAGACTGTCCAAATAATCGGATATCCCGTAAAGATGCGGAAAAGGATGCCTCTTCTCCGGCCAGAAACCGACCCATGCTCGTTGGTATCCAGGTAGAACACCTGTCCTTCCCCGCTTTCTCTCCCTGCACCGCAATCTCTTCCATAAATCGGTCCACTTCCGGCGCTTCATAAGAGATAGGAAACATAGCTGATGAGAGGTAGAGTAGAGTTGTCCGGAGGGGAGCCGATTCCTACCAGGTCTCTCCTCTTTGCAGAGTCTGGAATTTCCTCTCTTAATCACCACGACCTTCTCGAGCTCTTTGTCTGAAAAAGCGCTATGGGGAACCGAAAGAACGGAAAGATTATCTCTCCTGCTCATGGAAACTAAACTCGCTCCTTCTTTTCTCCTATATAGAAACGCATGAAATTTTCCCTCTTTTTCCGCAATTCCGGGATAAACAATCAGAAAAGCATCCGAAGTCTTCTCAAATACAAGTCATTTTTCGTGTTTTCCTTCCGTAAGCAAATGTTCGCGCCGGTCACCACTTTCAGCATCCACTAAAGGACTTCTCTCCCTCCTGGATGACCGCCTTTCATTCCCATCACCACTTTCATAGGCGCTCACCCGGAAAGTCAAACTTCTGAATCTCCGACTGCTTTACAACATCCTCAATGGCTTCCGATTCTTCTGTACTCGACTCCCGCCGTACTTTCCTCTTCTAACGCTACGGTCTCTTTCTGCTCTTTTTATCGGAAGACGAGGCGGCGGTAAAAACAGCACGAGGCCTTTTACGCCAAAGCAGGATACCGGAGAAGGAAAAGGCTTTCTTTCTTTTCTTCCAATCCGGTCTTTGTCCACAATTTTTCTTTGATAAAGTCTTTGTCTTCCAAGAATTATGCCTCCTCTTTTAAGAGACATAGGTGAGGAAAAACTGAATTGTCCCTACCCCTCTGTAGACACACAATCGATATGTTCCTGATGGGCAGTTAAAATGCCCTTCACGATGGAAAGTCCAGGCGGTTCCTCCTTTTATCCTTTCCTCTGGAAAGATCTGTTTTTATAAAACGCTCCCAAATCTTCTGTACATCTTTCTTCGGTATGCCGATGCCCTGGTCTTTTCACTGCAATAAAGACCTTCGCCCTCTTTCCCTGTCCGTACAAGATTTCCGTTCCTTCCCTGGAAAAGACTTAACCGCATTATCGATGAGATTATAAAGAACCTGCTGGATCTTCGGATAATCCGCAAAGACCATTTCTTTCTTTTCCGCAAAAATAAAGGAAAACTAGCAAACTCTTCTTCGCACACTGCATCTCAAAACTATTGCAGACCCCGCGAATCATCCGATTGATATCAAAATTGCTCCGCATCAGGCTACAGTCCGTATCCAAACGGTTCAAGCTCCAGCATGGACTGCGTGAGTTTACTTAAACGTTCCGTTTCCGAAAATCACTCTCTCCAGATACTTTTCTTCCATATCTCTCGGTATCGTCCCGTCGAGCATCGCTGCAGATACCCCTTAATGAGTTGGCGGAGAACGAAAATCATGGGAAATGTTGGCAATGAACTGCCTTTGATAATCGTCTCCCTTGGCAATTTCTTCCGCCATGTAATTCAATGTCTCTGCAAGGTAACGCATCTCATCCCTGCCTGCTACCACGATTCGATAATCATATTCTCCGGACGCATAGTGTGCACCGCTCCGCTTGTGATCTTCTTCAAAGGGCGATAAACAAAGATATAAAAACCCAAAAATCGAGGAAGGAAAAAGTAGGAAAACAAAGAGCAGTCCCATAAGAAAGATTTGCATCGTTTCCGCCTTCTTCTCTTCGATTTCCGAAAGCGGAAGGAGGAGATAAAAATACGCTACGGTCCGAAAAGAACGCTGTACAGGGGCTCTCGCAAGCAGTCTTTTCTCTTTAAAAAGGCCCTGAAAATCTTCCGTATAATAGGTTTTGCATACTCCGTGGCATTGAATGAGGGAATGCTCTTTGCGCGCAGGTTTTCCGCTCCCTGATAGGCGAGATTTCCCCTCCGGGGCTGAGCAGCATCCACTCCACGCCCCGATAATGTATATTCCCTTCCATTTCCTTCAGGATGCCCTCTATCGAGGCGTACCATTTTTCCTCCTTCGAATAAAAGGTGGAGAGTCTCGTCACTTCACGGTAAAGAGGCCCTTCCTTCCGCATGATAAATCGAAGAATAAAGTCGGTTTCCTCCATAAAAAGAGACGAAGAGAAAGGATAGAGGAAGAATAAGGAATACCTGAGCAAAAATTTGATAAACAATTGCTTCTTCACGCTTCTACCCTACCCTGAACTTATAGCCGATTCCCCAAACCGTGAAATCTCCCAATCCTCCCCGCCCGGCAACTTCTCCCTAAGGCGCTTGATATGGACGTCCACCCACGTGAGTCCCTGCAAACTCATACTCAGATATGATCCAGGAGCTGTTCTCTGGTAAAAACCTGATTGGGAAAGCTTGCCAGAAAATAAAGAAGTTCCAACTCTTTCGGCGGCATCTCCACAGTTTTCCCCTTGTAATGCACTGCGTAGTTACTTAAATTCACCGTCAAATCCGGGTAAGTAATCCGCTTTCCCTTCTGCTCGGTTTCCTCGTTCCGCCTTCTTTACCGTTTGTTTTCAGGTTCCTTCTTTGTTCCGGTTGAAAGCGACGTAAAACGGCCTTCACTCTGGCCACCAATTCCTTCGTGTCGAAGGGCTTTAAGATATAGTCATCCGCTAAGTTCCAGACCGAGTACCTTATCAAAAGTCTCCCTTTCGCAGAAAGCATGATAATCGAGTACATCGAAGTCGCCCGAATCCTCCTGCACACTTCATACCCGTCTATTCCGGGAAGCATCAGGTCAAAAGGACGAGATCCGTTCCTCTTTCTCGAAAAACGCGCAAGGCTTCTTCCCCATCTTCCGCAATCCTTGTAGAAGCATTCTTTCTCGAGGTAAAGCGAAATCAGCTCCGCAATGGAACGGTCATCATCTACAATCAAAAATTCTTTGTTTTCTCCGCCACAGTACCTCCTTTCTGAAATTTTTCGATTCTATTTCTTAAAATAAACAATTGTCACGCCGTCCGATCCTCTCCGTACTCTCCCAGACGAAACGATTCAATATGTTTTTATTCTTCTTCGCACAGTCGTGCACCATTTTTCGAAGGGCTCCCGTTCCTCTGCCATGCACGATACGGACTTCCGGAAGATGGGCAAGCGAACGCATCATCCAGATACTATTCAGTTCCGGAAGGGCATCCGCCGTCATCTTGCCGATCAGGTTGATTTCCCGGAGAAATTCCCATAGCCTTTGCTTTTTCCGATGCCGGCCGTTCTTCCCTGATTCCGAATCCAGCTTCTCCTTCTCCTTATGTTGAATAAACTCGACTTCTTTCGCGGAAACCTTGGTACGAAGAATTCCCGCACTCACGGTAAAGAGTCCACTCTTATCCGGTAACTCCGTAACCGTAGCGACAACCCCATGCATATTGAGAAGGCGCACCTTGTCCCCAAGAGCAAGATTCTTAAAGGAAATCGTCTGCGAGGGACCTTTCACCGTCTGTGCTCCCAAAGCCGACTGATTCTCTTCCAGTTTCTTTTTCAGCTTCGTTCTCCAGTTGTTCGGCTTCAGCGCCGTACTATTGCCGCTTTCCTTCTTTCGAATCTCCTTTACGATACTGTCCGCAGTCTCCTTTGCCTCCGAAAGGATTCTTGCCGCTTCCTCCGTGCACGCTCAGAATTTTGTCTCTTCCTTCTCAATGCCTTTGGTGGACTCTCTCGCCCGGTTTTTCAGCCTTTCCACTTCCGCCTTATACTGCTCTATCTCCAATCTTTCCCGCTCGGCAAGGCGCCTCACTGTCCTCTAAATCCGCAATGACATCCTCAAAGTGCAGATCTTCTTCTCCTATCCGACTCTTGGCATCGGAAATAATTTTTGTCACTAAGCCCCAGTTTCTTCGCAATGGCAAAGGCATTGGACTTTCCCGGAACACCAATCAGCAAGCGATAGGTCAGGGCGGAGACTCTCTACATCGAACTCGCAGGCTGCATTTTCCACCCCTTCCTGCGACAAGGCACAGAGCTTAATCTCCCGCATAGTGTGTCGTGGCAACGGTCGTCACTTCCCGTTCATAAAGGTCATGCAAAATACCGAGGCAGCGGCAGCTCCCTCTGTCGGATCCGTTCCTGCACCGAGCTCATCAAAAAGGCAGAGACAATCTTGATCTGCCGCATTCTAAAGATTCGCACCGTATTGGTCATGTGGGAAGAGAACGTCGAAAGACTCTGTTCGATGCTCTGCTCATCTCCGATATCCGCATAAATCTCCCGAAAAACGGAAATGGAGGACCCTGAAATGCCGGAATCAGGGTCCCGCCTGCCCCATCAACTTAGTAGGCCCAGGGGTCTTCAGACAAACTGTTTTTCCTCCCGTATTGGGTCCGGTAATCACGAGCAGACGAAACGCTTCTCCGATATGGAGAAATCGGAACAACCTTCTCCCGAGGGGATTAGAGGATGTCTCGCATCGATTAAATTCACCCTGTGTTCTTTCTCCAGCTTCAGGGCGGATGCCGTCCATCTTTTTCCGAGCTTTGCTTACTGAAAAACAAAGTCCAGATGACTGAGACTCAACATCCTCTCTGAGTCCCAGGCTCTTCGAGCAGAAGACTCAGTGCGAGGAAGAATCTTCTCCACCTCCGCTTTCTCAGGGAAAAGAGCGCACTAAGGTCATTTCCATCCTAATCCGTAAAGGCTCCATAGCGTCGCGGTACTGTTCTCATCATGTACGATTCCGTGAAAAGCGTTTCTTATACTCCGCTTTCACCGGGAAAACGTATGTCCGATTTCCGCACGGTGATCAGGCTTCCTGCAACATGCTTCGCTGTTTCATTTAAGATGTGTTGGCTCCTCCAGAAATCATAGCTTTCCAGTGATTTTCCTTTCTCGGATTTCGAAAGTTCTTTACTCGCTTCATCAAGGGGCGCTCTTCCGACTCAATATCCCGTTCAGTTCCGCCGTATCTCCTCTAAGGGCTGGGGTCCTGAAAAATAAGGAGTCAAACTGTCCTCTATCTCTCCTCCCTGTTCTAATCCGTTTTGTCAACTCCAGTACCTGTAAAACGGAGATAAAGCTCCGGAAGAAAGCGCCTCTCCATCTCGAGTCTCGGGAAAAAGAAACGGATATCCACAAGACTCAGAGCAAGTTCTCCTTTCAGCCGAATTCTGCTCTCCGCATCCTCCGTTTCAGAGCGCCTTCTCCACTTCCTCCGACAGGAAGAGGAAGAGACTCTGCCTTCTCCTTTCCGAGAGCAGAGCGGCTTCTTCCTTCAAAAGAGCAATAATCTTCAGTGTGTATTCAATTGTTTCCAGAACCTTCTGATTCATTCTTTATTCTTTCTCCAACATGAGGCCTTGCAGCCATAAATTCCCGCATCATTTCCAAGCGTGGCAGGCATAAGTACGGCTTTCTTGTCCAGAATCAGGGTGTATTCCTCATAATGCTTTCGATCATATCCAGAAGAAAATCTCCCCGCACGGGAAACCCCGCCGCCAATCACGAAAAGCTTCAGGATCCGCCACCATGAGACCTGTGCCAGTACGATACCCAGCGAGCGCATACTCATATCCAAACTGAGGTAGGCAATCTGATCTCCCGCCTTTGCCGCCTCACATACAGTCTTCGCGGTCAATGCCTTCCCATAGATACGAAGAAGAGCGGGTCCCTGAACATCCGAGAAGAAAACGCTCCGCTTCTTTTCACAATTCCAGTGCGAAGCTTTGACCTGTTCAAGACAGCCCATCCCGCCGCAGGCTACGCCCTCTCCTTCCACATCCGTACATGAATGATGTCCGTTTCCGCTCCGGCACCGTGTGCACCGGTAACAATCTTTTCCGTTTAAAAGTAGAGACCGCCGCCGACACCGGTTCCCAGGGTAACCATCAGCATATTCTGATAGCCTTTTCCTCCTCCTGCCACATCTCTCCCAAAGCGGCTAGCATGTGGCATCATTTCCGACAGCACTAGGGTTCTTCCTCCCATAAGTTCCCGCATCTTCTTGCCGGATAAACATCCTTCCAACCGAGATTCACGGCAACACGAACATGCCCATCCCGCTCCACCGGCCCGGGGACGCCGATACCGATGCCGGTGATATCCTCCTACGCAATCGTTTTTCTTCCAGATGCTTCTTTAACTCTTCTGCAACATCCGGCAAGATATGCTTTCCGCTCTCCGCCTTTCTGGTTATCACTTCCACTTATCCAGAAAGACCCCGTTATAGGTAAAAATACGCACTTAACTTTGGTCGTTCCCCCTACATCAATTCCTACACAATACTGATTCATCTTCCACTCCCATCTGTACTCTGACTCGCTCTACTTTTATTCGAGAAAACACAAGAAGTGGGTCCGTTCCTCCTACATTGATTTCTGGAAGCGGCCCGAATATACTGTAAACCTTCTTCCGTCTCCCCATTATAGCGTAGGCGCCCGCCGAAATCATATACTTTATAATTTTTCTCCTGATGAGGGAAAATTTTATCGGCACTGACTTCCATCTTCGTGCCCGTAAAAGAAACCGCCTTATCAAAGACTTTCTCTCGCTCTTCCGGAAAAGATACAAACGATAATTTCCTTTTCTCTTTATCCTCGGTATTGTCCACGAGCACGGCAAGATTCTCCGCATTAGTAACTGATCATCGAGATCATTCCCGGAATCTCTTCATTTTCTTCTCTTCCGGACTTGTCTTTACCCGCGTAGAGAAGAAGCTAAAACCCCATTGTAGGCGGCGAAACTCTCCTCGTTATTGAAAAAGTGGACTCTCCCCACCATCTTCCCCGCAAAATGCTCTCTAAAACCGCCTACAACGCGGTTCGCTCCGACATTCTTCCCTAAAGAGGAGAAATTATAGAACACGACACGACTTTTCAAAGCGGACTTATCCAGATAGGAAAATGCCACAAGAAGCTCTTCTCCGTCTTTCGACCACGGAAAAATCAATCGGATAGCCGTCTCCGCTCATGACGGACTTAATAGCAATATCCGGGTTCTTTCCTTCGCCTTGGAGAAGACCGTGATAAAGCTCCCGTCTTCTTCCTTCAAGAGCGCATAGACCACACCCTTCGCCGAGATGGAGAGCTTTTCAATCGGCAGCGGTGCCTCCCCCTGCCCGACCGGTCCTTCCTTAGAAAGAATAAAGAGTTTGGAACCGTTTTCCTCTCCAATAACCATCAAAGTCTCCATTGACGGAAACCACCGGCTCTCCATCTCAAAAGCCTGGTTCCACAAGGGTTTCCCTGTTTTTCCGATATAGGACGCGCCATCCTTAGATACTTTCACCACGCCCTCCGCAAAAGGATAGAAGGATGCCGTACTGCTTTCTTTATCTAGAAAAACTCAGTACTCCTTATAACGGATAAGTTCGTAAACTTTCGAGTGCTAAACAGATAAAAAGAAGAGCGGCTAAAAGACCCAGAAATAAAAGTGGAAGGAAAACAGCCTTTTTCTTCAAAAAGGCTGCCCTTAACATTCTCCTCTCGTCTCTCCTCGTCCTCTACGCTTTTCTTCCCGCTGTTGCCAAAATGACATGCTCTCTCAATCTTCTCTTCCGGGACTCTCTCTCTTCTTCAGCCAATCATAACCTCCTTACAGTAGAAACTTCCTCTTTCTGTAAACAGCGATACAAATTCTCCGGGTAAGACCTTTATCGATGCACTCTCTAAATTGCCTCCTCTGCCAACGCTCTGTCTTCCTGATACGTCACACGAACCCGGTTGTCAGCGATCCGGAAGCACCTTCACTCTTCCTTTCCTTCTACCATCAGGTTATTAATTTCTCTCGGCAGAAGATACTCTGACTTCAGTTCCTTCCCGTAGCGTGAAAGCCACTCCGGAAACTTCTCCGTAACGACATCCAAAAGGCTTCCGGAAGACCGAACATATTCATGGACGCGATAGCATCCTCTTCGAGAATCACTGCTTCCTTCCTCTGGTTCAGACCGGAAAGAACGCCATCTTCCCCTCTTTTTATATCGTAAATCTCTTCAATCGATTCCAGATAATCCTCTCTCGACACCCGGCAGATTCCCCGGTTCACCGATCCGTTCCTGGAAAGGGTATTCTTCAAATGGTACCCCGCCATACACATTTCAAGTTCTTTTCCTGTTCCTTCTGTTCCACCAGAAAACCGTGTATCAGACGATACCCTTCCTTACCATGAAGTCATCAGCATTGATTGCGGCAAAGGGACAATCCACCTCTTTTCTGGCCTGCATCAGAGCATGGGCAGTTCCCCTGCTTGGTTCTCCCTTCCGGAAGGAGAAATCCGCGAGAACGCATCCATTCCTGGAACACATAGTGTACATCCGCAATCTTCTCGATTCGTTCTCCGATAATTTCCCGAAAATCCTTCTCAATCTCTTTCCGAATGACAAAAATCAGCTTGTCAAATCCCGCATCCAAAGCATCGTGAACAGGTAATCCATAATAATCTCTCCGGACGGCCCCTATCTTTGCTAACTGCTTAATTCCCGCACCGTAGCGAGAACCAATTCCTGCTGCCATCACAATCAAAGCCGTTTTCTTCATCTCTCTCACACTCTCCTTTGCTTTACTCTTCCGTAAAGGGGAAGTTCTAATAGAGCCTGCAAAAACGAATCCTCTTCCTCACAGACCTCCCGTTTCTCTTTAGCTGAAAATCCGCCATGCCGTTATGAAATTTTTGGACCACCATCCGGAAAAACTTCTGTGAACACTCTACCGTTCGAAGGACGCATCAATGACGGAACCTCCTCCGGCTAAATGCCGACTTTATGTCCGCTTACTACAACGATGTCTCCCGCCTGTAACTCAGAGCGCCGACTTTCTTAAAACGTCCAGGTTTCTCCATCCGGAGAAGTCATATGAAAGTTCCGACTCCGCCTGGTTTTAAACGCCGGTATACAAAAGCGGAGCAGTCAAAGGGCCGGGCCCCAGACCCCCAGACATAAGGGAACCAATCTTCGAAGAAGCGCAGAAATCAGTGCGAGCGGAACCGGAAACGGTAGCTCCTCCCGATCCGGAAGAGATACCCTATAGCTCACTGCACCACCGGCGGCCGCTCCCGCCGCCTCGAGCGGCATTCCACCAGACTTTCCTTTTCTTCGGTTTCGCTGCAGCCGCTTTCGGTTTTGATTTGCATTCCGCTCTGCAAGAGCTGCATCGTCATTGCAGCCATACCGTCTGCAGATAAGCCATTGGTTCTTTGGAAGAAAAGCACGGCATCTTTCGTCATTTTCTCCAAAAATAACCTGAAGCTTTATCAGCGGAGATAACCATACTTGCAAGCTTCTGCATATTCTGCACGTCGTTACTCTGCTCTCAGACGCATACCGAAGGCTTGCCGCATCGAATCCAGAATGTTTCTCGTATGCGGTCCCAAGGCCGTCAACCACCTGGTCATTTCTGGACTGGAAGCACAGAATGGCATTCTGCGTCGTCGGTCGAAATTCCCCGTCCGCTTCTCCGGAAGATGGCCGAGGCGCAATCAAAGCGACTCTGGTACTTCTTTACGATATCCTCTCTGTTCACCGGTGCAATGATGTTCGCCTTCACGCATCATCGGATACAGCAAATCATAGATTGAAGCTCCGACAGTACCGTCGATGGTAAGATGGTTCACCTCCTGTCAGCTTCTTCACCGCGGTTTCTGTCGTGGCATCAAAGTTTCCGTTAATCTGTCCGCTCTCGTGTAAGATAACGGGGTTATAGAGACGATACTGAATCTTCGTGATATCGTCTCCCTGGCTCAGTTTTCGCCGCATAATGCGGTGCATTTTCCGCATCAGGGGCATCCCGGGTATCGACACCCGTATACCGTCCATCTTTCGTCGGTCTGCCTCTGGAAATACTGCACTGCCTTGGACGTTGCATCGCATAGTAAGTTATCGGCTCATCGTCCTCCATGTCAAGCTGCATGAGCCTGTGCTGTAAGTCCTTTCGACCGAGTTGTGACCCCACCGTAAGGTTTACCCAGTGCAAGGTCTTCCGCCTGGCCATCGATGGTAACCCCCTCAATAGAAGGTAAGACATTGCATTGATGCGATGCCGCTACGGCAGGAGTCTCCTTCCGCTTCTTCCGTGGTTACCCACAATATCCGAAGCGGAAGCTTTCGCTCGGCTTTTCTCCGTCCCCATCTTCTTTTCACAAGCGGAGGTCCACTACAATAGTGGCACCAGAAGGAGAAAAGTCCCTCCCTCAGTAATTTCTTTCTACATTTTCACCCTTATATCATTCTTTTACAACGAGAAAAAGGAAAATACGGAAACCGTTTCCTCTATATCCTTCTTCTCTTTTTCTAGTTAAAAATAGCGCATAGTGATACCATAAGAGCGTTTCCCGTTCCTATAAAGAAAATCTCAAAATTGCAAGTAAAGGAGCATTATGCTTAAGACACATCAGCGGCTCGGAAGATTTCGTCTCTTCCTCCCGTTTCGTAATCCAAAATAAAAGACTATAAAGGGCTTTTTCGGAAAAACTCTTCGTAAACGAGCATCCACTTTCACCGAAATCCGATGGGGAAAGGAAAAATTCATTTACGAAATGGCAAATCAGGGATCCCGCACGGAACTTTATCGGGATAGAACGCTATGACAGCGTACTCTTGAAAAGCGATTAAACGACGGGAAAAAGAAAGAGGAAGGCGGAACAATTTTAAAAACCTCTACTACATGAGCATGGACGCGAGACTCCTTACGGAGATTTTTCTTCCGAAGAAATTGACACGATTTATCTGAACTTCTCCGACCCCTGGCCCAAGAAAAGACAGGCAGACCGCAGACTCACCAGTCCGGTATAAAAACTCTATGAGCAGGTTCTTTCCAAGGGATGGACATATCGAATTCAAGACGGATAATCGGATTTATTCGATTACTCTTTTGGAGAGTTTTTCAGAAAATGGCTGGGATATCCTCGCAAAAGTTTTGACCTCCCATCATGACGGGAGACTTTCCGAGGGAAATATTATGACGGAATATGAAGAAAAGTTCTCTGCTAAGGGAAACCCGATTTGCAAGTGTATTGCGAAGAAAAAGAAGGTATAGGGAAAGAGACGGAAGAAAGTGGAAAACGGATGAAACAGAAGTGTAGGACAAAAAGAATGACCGTGCACAACAGATGAAAAACGGTACTTCTTTTCACAGTATTTATTATCGCATGTTCACCTTTATCTTTTCCCTTCTCATTATGATTTTTTACGCCATCAGGAAGAGGGAAAAAGGTCTTGCCATTTTGCATGTAACTCTTCCCACTGCCAAACTACAGTTAAGCCGCTAAAGTTCGCGCTCTATGGAAACGGCATTCTGCTCCTCGTCTCTATTCCTTTCTATTTTTATAAAAACTGTTTATAGGAAAAGAGGATATATCTTCCGGCATAAAACTGTTCGTGCCCTGGGAAGAAATCAGCGCAGTAAGCCATGTCTGATTTCTGAAGCGTCCCTTGCTAAAGAAGGAGTCTTGTTTTATAACCGAAAAACCATTGTTTTTCTACCGAAAGAAAAAGCCGATCTGTGTTTTACAATATCTCTTCTTTCCTCTATGCCGTAAAATACTATAGACCAAAAATGTGCGAAAATCTTTTCTTCATGAGCTTATCCACCTCATGCAATATCACTTTAAATGCCCCTCTTTCTTCTGGAAGGCTATCTCTTTTATTTCCGCGGTCTCTCACTCGGCGCTTTTATGATCTGGATACTGTGTTACTTCGCTAAAGCAACTCTTCTTCCTCTATGGATGCTAAAAGAGAACCGCATCCACGGAAAGCTGCCTTCAGCATGACAGCCTCCTGAACGGAAATCGTTCAAACGCGATTCATATCTAGCTTTGATTGTTTGTTTGCATTCCATAGGATGCACTCACAGAAAAACCCCTAAGTAGCTTTCATCATACTGCTCTCACTCTCCAATGCACTTCGGTCTGACTCTTCCGCCGTAAGATGGGCTACTCAAGTGTATTCTTACTGAGCCGTGAAAGGGAACCGCGACTTCCTTTAAGTGCATGCCGATAAAGTATCTCCGATATCCATTCCCCCGTCCGTTCGAACCCGTTTCCAGCGCGACCGGCTCGTGAAAACTTTCAGTATGCCACGGTAGAAGGACCCTCCGCCTTTTTCAGCCCAGGAACCACGTGACGATGGCGTCCGGGAAACCGAGGCTTTTCCCAGCAGCGCCCTCTATGATGATTGCCCGGTTTGGGTGCTCACAGCACTGTGTGCAGAGAGACCTCTTTCTCCTTTGCTGCTCTGTATCGATTCCCTGAAACAGAGCCTTCGCAACGGAATAATGGATTCCGTACCGATTCGTTCTCAATCACTTCGGAACTGGAACATCCTACGACAAAGCTGTCCCGCTTTCAGCTTCGCTTTCTCAATGAACTCTAAAGAAATAGAACGTATGCATCCGTCTCTAATTTCCTAAGTCTATCTTCTCCGCTTTATCGCTTTCCCACACATAACACCTTTCCTCTTTATCTTCTTTATCTCTCTCTTTTCTTCTTTTCTTCCTCTTCTTTTTACTTCCTTTCTTTCTGACCGGGCAGTGCTCCAAAAGACAGGATAAGTATAACACAATCCTTCTTTTATTCCCGTGCCCCAGATTTTATCTCTTTTCTATTATAGATAGATAAAATAGTCGATAAAAATTTCCATATAAATCTATTATATGCCATTTTGCGCTCACTTTTCGGTTCCGCTATGGCAAAATCTCACTCAATCGGCATCTTTGGAGAAGAGTTTGCCGAAGCGAAGCTCATCAAGAGCGGCTGTTGCAGGATCTATGCAAGGAAGGAATAGTTATGAAGAGCGAAGGACGACGACATTTTACCAAAGAAAAGGGAATATGAGCCTGAGCCAGCGCCTCTCTCTTATGCTGGGTATTTTGGGATTTTTCATTGTCCTCATCCTTAGCTACGCCATTGTCGATATGGGTGGCCAATCACCAAAAGAAGAACCTCCCGACAAAAACATGGATGATATGCTCTCCCTCACCGGGCAAAAACCAGTGACATCCTGGGAGAGATCACGACGCTTTTCCGGAAATATGAAGAAGCCATCAGCTTCGTACTGGGATCAAATGATGCCATCGAGGCGTTCCGGGAAATCCATGGACCATCGTGTCGAAGATGGAGATAACTGATTCTGCAGACCATCAGCCCCATGTCCGGAACAACATTTCGCTCTCCGTATCATTGACCGTGCCGTTCCGGCAAGTCGCTACTAATCTTGAAGTCGTTATGATGGATACGATGTGCGCCACCATTCAAAGTAACCCTCATGTTGCACCGGGAATCGGTTGCTTTTCGAGCCGAACAAGGTAATTGACGGCGTAACGGATTTCGCTCCTACATGACTTTTCAGAGTGTGAAAAGCAGAAATATCATCAGATTATCCCTACAGCTACTACAAAGATAAAAGGCTGTTATGCAACGGCGAAAAGACCAGCCTGAAACCGACCATTAGCTTCGCTTACACTCTGGACGAAGATCCTTCAAAACTGATTACGATCTGTGATCCGATTGTCGATAGAACGACTTCAAAGGGTAATCACCATCGAGTTGGACCTCGCCGCCTTTGATGTATTAAAGCACGCAGACGAGCCGTTTCCCGAGCCTCTTCACCTCTGTAATGGACGATAGCGGAAACTTTATGTTCGTTTTCCAACGAGGCTGCTGAGGAAAGAACCTCTCTGCCGCAGTAGATAAAGACGGGGTGCAGAAAAATCCAAGAGAAAGTGAAGGAAGGAAAAATCTTTTCCACATGAAATCCTAATACATCCGGTGTAAAGAAGAGTCTATCTTGCCCCCACCGCATTTGGAAATACCACCTGGTGGAGTCTTATGAGTATCGCAAACAGCGATTATCAGGCGAGTCACCAATAGGCTGATCACCACTGCATCCTGGTCGGTTTGCTGGGACCCTTCTTCTCATCGTTTGTACCTATTTCTTGGTAAAAGAAGAACTTGGATCCTTGAAGAAGATTGCCGGTGTCGGCGACAAGGTTGCAGACGGAAACTTAAATGTAAGTGAGTACAACAAAGCAGGATGAAATCAGCCATCTTGCGGACTCTTTTAAGAGGGTTACGTTCGAGAATAGAAATCATCAGTGACCTGAACGAAAAACTGCGTCTATAGCCGGCAGGGACTTCCGTGGATCTCTCTGACGAAACAAAGTATCCGGGAGATTACAAGCCCTTACTGCTTGCCCTTCGGGATATCGACGGACCTCTCAAACACCATGACGAAATTAAAAATTCCGCCGGAAGAGGTCAATGGCGGCGCCGAACAGGTTTCCAGCAGTGCAGGCTCTCTCACGAGGGGCAACCGAGCAGGCTTCCTCATTCAGGAGCTCCGGGCTACCATGAACGATATTTCCGCCAAAATAAAAAGTGCAGCAGATCGGTCCGTAGAGGCAAATCAGTTAAGTATGGATGCCGGTCATGCAGTAGAAACAAGTAACCAGAAGATGAGAGAAATGTCTACTGCAGTGCGGGAAATCACGGATAAGATCAATGAAATCAGTAAGATTATTAAGACGATTGACGACATTGCTTTTCCAGACCATATCCTCTCTCTGAATGCCGCGATTCGAAAAGCCGCACGTGCCGGAGAAGCCGGAAAAGGCTTTGCCGTGGTTGCGGATGAAGTCGGAAATCTTGCACGAAATCGGCAAAGCGGCACAAAACACCAGTAATCTGATTGAAGAAACCATCAACGCGGTGAGAAGGGCGCGAAAATCGGCGAGAAACAGCCGATTCGATGGAAGGGTAAAAGTAAAGACAAAAGAGTATCAGCGATATCGTTGAGAAGATTACAAAGGCTTCTGAGAGAGAAGCGGAGGGAATCCGGCAACTGACTGTCGGAGCCGACCAAGTCTCCTCCGTCGTACAGACTAACTCCGCAACGGCAGAAGAATCCGCCGCCGCATCGGAAGAGCTATCGAGGCAGGCCAATATCATGAATGAACTGGTATCCAAGTTCCGGGTTATTGAACGCGAGGCGGTTCAAAAAGTAGCGAATAAGGCAGCAATCTTGTACAGAGACGGCTTTCCCGTCTCTGTACAGATTTTTCTGTCTATTCCTCTTTGCTATTTCCTCTTTTCCCGAGATCTATTCCTTTTTATCCTCCTGCTCCGCGCTGCTATCTTTTTCTTCAAAGAAAATCTGTAAAATCACACTGGCAAAGCACCAGTACCAGAGAAAGTGCCTGAGACACAGCTATTCCCGTTCAAACAACATCAGGGAATCCACGCAGCCCCTCGATAAAGAATCTTCCAAAACCATACAGACCGAGATACAGAAGAAAAACCTGTCCTTTAAACTTCTTCCTCTTGGAAAACCACAGTGAAAGAAAAAACACAAAGATTCCTTACGCTTTCATAAAGAAAGGTCGGATGAACCTGAATATAACTGATATCGTCCAAAAAGCAGAATATGCGAGCGAACATTCTCATTGATCATGGCAGGATTCACAATGGATTCCTTGATTCGCATGGCAAGAAGGAATCCGTATACCACTCGAAAAGCTTCTGCATTGAAGAAATTTCCCCATCGAGCCGATTGCCTGCCCCAGAATAAGACCGAGGACACCGGCATCGCCATCGGATCCAGCTTTTTCTTCTTCATGTAGAACAATACAGGTAAAAGAGCCATCAGAACGCCTCCGTAGAATAGCAAGTCCGCCCTGACGAATATTCGGAATTTCCAGAAGATGCTTCGAATAGTAGTCCCATTCAAAAATGACATAATAGATTCTCGCCCCTGATGATGCCGAACAATGACCCAAAGGCAAAATCCTGAATATCATCCGCCTTGTATCCGCTCCGGACATACTCTTTCGTTGCAACAAAAAGTCAAAAGCAACATCCGCAGCCAATAATCATCCCGTAAAACGCAATGGGAAACCCGAAAATACTGATGTGGTTTACCAGGTGTTCGATTCAATATACAAATTGGGAAAATACAAATCATAATTCTGAAAAAGACATGGTCCACTTCCTCTCTAGCTAAAAGCATTTCTTTACTGTTCCAGTAAACATGAAAATCTTCTTCCGAAAGAATCAGAATGCCGAGTTCCTGTGCTTTCTTATTTTTACTACTGCCGGAATTCCTGTCATTGTTAATGAGATAATCCGTATTCTTCGAAACGGAGGAAGCGGTAGTCGCCCCTGCCTTTTCATCTCCTCCTCAGTTCCTTTTCTGTTGTGAAAATGTTCCAGAGAACCGGTAATCACAATCACTTTCCCGGATAGAGCAGCAAGTTCTCTCTTCTCTTCTTTGTGGAGACGCAAGAGGCTGAGCAGTTTTCGAAAACGCTCCAGATTTTTCCCTTTTTCCTGAAAAATAACACAATGCTCTCTGAAGAACTTCTCCCATCCCTTAATGGAAGAAGACTTTCCTTGTCACATGGATAAGCAGTTCCGGATCTTCCCGAAACGACTTCGGATACCAGCGCATTGCTTGCCCCGATTCGCCGATGCCCAATCCGTAGAAGTCAGGCGAGCGTGGTGTCTTGCTTTTTCTATATTCTCCATCAATTTTTCAAACGACTTCTTCCCAAAGCCTTCCAGGAAATAATTTCTTCCCGGTATTTTGCAAGGAAGAAGAGATCCGGAAAATCATGAATGAAGCCGCGTCCGATAAACTTCTCCAGACTCATTTCGAAAGACCTTCGATATTCAAGGCGTCTCTACTGACAAGAGGGCAAACTGCTTGATATGCTTCGCCGGACATTCCGGATTCTTGCAGTGAGCATTTTTCCTTCTTTGTCCTGTACGATTTTTGTCTCTTTCCCGCAAACCGGACAAGCCCCGGAATCGGAAGTTTTCCCGACTTCGTCAGATTCTCTCAATCTGGGGAATAATCATATTGAGCTTTATATACGGTTACCCTATCTCCGATTCCCAGTGCTAAATCTTCTATGTAGCTGAGATTGTGGAGACTCCTTGACTGACTATCGTTTCCCTCAGTTCCACCGGATCAAAGAATAGCCACCGGATTAATCAGCCCTGTTCTACTGGGAGACCATTCCACTTCCCGAAGGTCGTCTTCTCTTCCTCATCTTCCCACTTAAAAAGCAAAGTGCATTCCTGGGAAACTTGGCAGTCGTCCCGAGGGCTCTTTCCGTAGAGCAATATCTCATCCATGAGGAGGACTAAGCCGTCGGACGGAAAATCATTTTTCTCGAGACCTGCTTGGAAAAGGCGACCGCTTCTTTAACTCTCCCTTCTCACAATTCTTCTGCCCACTACGGAAAATCCCTGCGCTTCAAAAACAGAATTCTTCCTCGTGGCTGTTATGGAAATCAGGGTGTTGGAGATCCTCCTTCTGCTGAAACCAGGGTAAACGGACAAAACTGTACCTTTCTTTCCCAGGTAATCCTCGGATCGAGCTGCCGAACGGATCCGGGCAGAGGTTTCTCAGTTCTTATACTTCGCCCCTTCTTCCGGGAGCTCTTCATTGATTTTCTCAAAATCAGAATAGCGAGATCAGCGCTTCTCCCCGAATCACCAGCCTTCCTGAAAAGAATTTGCAGCGGAAGATTTCGAAAACTTGGCATTTTTCGGTAACAATTTCCCCGATTCTCCATTTCCTCTCGTCACCGCCTTCACAAGTTCTCCGCCTTCATACGTCATGACTACGGTAAGACCGTCGAGGTTTCAGGAAAGTCCTTTTTGCTCTCAGAAATTTTCCAACTCCTCTACCGACTTCGTCTTGTCGAGGGACAGCATCGGGCTTTCATGTGCCTCCTTCAGTAAAGCCGTGCGACTGCATACCGACATTCTGACTCGGACTCCGGCAGAACTATCCCTGTTTCCTTCTCTAAAAGCAGTTCATCATACGCATTGTCATACTCCAGATTGGAAGATTTCTCTTCCCTCCTCATAGTATGCCTTTCCCGCCTTATTCAGTGAGTTCTATGAGCTCCTCTATCCGTTTTTCTCTTCTCCATCATTTCCCTTTTCCACTCATCACTCAGTAAGCCCGTCTCCAGGCCGCGCACTATTCTTCTCTCTTAGAAAAGACCAAGTTCTTCTTTGCTGATTTCCCGATACATACCGGGCTTTAATCCGTCTATCGTAAGCTGCATAATCCGTACTCTTTTTAACTTGCAAACCCTGATACTGACGCTTCACACTTCTTCGAATCTGTCGGTTCAAGCCTTCCGTGAGCACGATATGGAACTACCTCTTTCTCTGGGCAACAGGAATCTTCTCTTCCTGAAAAACCGTGCAGGGCTTCGTCGTCCGTTCAATTCAGGAAGAAACACCTTTCTCCATCTCCTTCAGAAAATGTTTCGTAATGTCCTTGTCCACGGTCACGATATACTCTTTCTCCTTCTCGAAGCAGGGACCGGTTGATGGAATTCACCAGTTCTCCCTGATTCGTGAGAAGGAGGAGGCCTTCGGAATCATATCGAGACGCCCAATCGGATAAATGCGTTCGGGATACTGCATATCCTCAATGACATTTTCCTCTGTCCTTCTCTCCTGTCGTGCAAATCACTCCGCGCGCTTATAGTCAGCATAGAGTACCGCCAAGCTTCTCCCGCCTTTTTCCTGTCCGGAAATCCGCTCGGCAATCTCTATTTCTTCCTCTCCGCTAATCTCCATCCCAAGGCTTGCCGGCTCTCCGTTTACCTTAATCTTTCCTTCGGAAATCAACCAGTCCGCCTCTCTTCTTGAGCAAATCCCCATCGCGGAAAGCCATTTATTGATTCGCATATCTTTCTCCAATGCACTCTATTTTTGCTTCTCCAATACACTCTATCTTATTTGTTCAAAACTATGGCAAGGGAACACAGCTGATGCAGGGTCATCTTGTTTACAAAACACGAAAACTCGGTTAGTGAATAAACATGGCGTCCCCGAAACTGAAGAATCTGTACTTCTCTTTCACCGCCTCCTGATAAGCATGCAAAAAGTACTTTTCCTGGTGGAAAAGGCGGAAACCAACATGATAAGGGTGGACTCAGGGCAGATGGAAGTTGGTAATAAGTCCGTCCATCCTTTAAAGCGATATCCCGGATAGATAAAAATATCCGTCCAGGCACTTCCGGGATGAAGAATGCCGTTCTCATCGGCATTGGATTCAATCGTTCTACGGAAGTGGTTCCCGTGCAGATAATTCTTCCACCGGTTGCTTCGTGCTGTTGATTAAGTCTGCTGTTTCCTTATCTATGATATACAGTTCCGAATGCATGTGATGCTTTTCTACATCCTCCACCTTCACCGGACGAAAGGTTCCCAGTCCGACATGGAGAGTGACATAAACAATCTTCACGCCCTTCTCCTGTACCTTTTCAAGCAGTTCCTTCGTCCAATGTAGCCCGGCGGTCGGTGCCGCGGCAGAACCTTCCTCCTTCGCATAGACGGTATTGTAGCGGGTCTTAGTCCGAGGCTGCTTTGTGATATAAGGAGAGCGGCATCTCTCAAGTTGATCGAATTTCTTCAAAAATTCCCTCAAAATGGAAATTCAATAATCGATTCCACGTCTTCCTTGCACTCGGTAACGGTCGCAGACAACAGATTCTCCGCAAATAGAATCTTCGCACCGCTTCTTAATTTTTCCCCGGACGAACAATGCACTCCCCAACTCTTATCCGTGCGTCTCGTAGAAGCAGAACTTCCACATGAGCCCCAGTCTCCTCCTTCACGCCATGAAGACGAGCCGGAATAACCTTCATGTGTTTAATACAAGGCTGAGTCTCCTGCCCGTAAATACGCAAGAACATCCGCAAAATGCTTATAGTTCTGTCTTTCACTCTTCTGTCCATCACAAGTCTGGATGCAGAACGGTTCAGGAGCGCGGATCCTGCGCAATCAGCTCCTTCAGTAAATCATAATAAAAATCTTTTGTGTTCATTTCCTCTTCTCTATCCCGCGAAGACTATCCTGCGCTCGTACTGCTTTCCGGACTGCTTTCCGACGCGCTACTTTCCGGCTTTCCGTCTGTCCCCGTACTCTCCGCCTCGGTCTCAGGAAGCGCTTTTTGCTTCCGTCGGCCCGTTTCATCCATTTCAATCAAAGATACCTGAGAATCAATGGATGCCCATGGTCTTCTTTATAGATTCTTCCGGTCTGGAACGCATCATACCAAAACCGCCAGGCGAGAATCCGAAGATAAAGCTTCCAGAAGCTGCGAATCGACAGCATTAATCAAATCTTTCACTTCCCATGATGTTTCTGAATATACGCATAAATAAACTTCGTCTGCTCCGGTGTCCGGTTCTCCACGAGTTCAAAAGAATTTGCTTCATTTACCTTAATATAACAATACATGATTGCCGGTGCCAGAGTCTTCGCACGACGAAAATGCCTTATACTGCTAAACACCAACTTCTCGTTCTTTCCGATTCCGGGCACAGCAAGTCTTGATATCCTCGCAAGACTCAGCTAAGCCGGCCTGTGTCTTTCAACTGGCTCTTTAACTCGCTCTTTCGCTCCGTACTCTGATTCGTCACCCCCTTTGAGTCGATATAAAGTATCGACATCCGCTGCAAGCTTTGCCTGAAAATAAACCTGGAAGAACTTCTGCAATACATCATCGTTATACTCTTTCAGCGCATGTTCTTCCTGTACATCTACAAGGATCGGAAGAACTGCTCCAAATTCGATGCGGATGCCGGGCTGTTTTACAGTTCGAAACGCTCCCTCCCCAATCCCAGCGCTTCCAGAAGTTTTATCAATAAAATCAATACAACAATAAGAACCGGTATGACCAAAATCCTCCGCTCCTCATTTGTATCTCTCTTATTTCTCTTATGCAGAAATTCTGCTGGCTTTGATTTCTCTTTTTAAAATGATTTTTCTGCTCTGCTTTCTTAGAAGAAGCTTCGCAACATCATCCAGATTGCAGTCTTTTCTCATACAAGTTACCCTCTAGTTGCCCTTTTTAACCTGTATATCATAGCGTATTTTTCTATATATAGTTTTCAGAACACAAAAACTCAGCTTCTTCACTTTCAAATTCATTAAAGAGGACGACTTTCTCCTGATAGCCCAGGTCTTGAAAAAGAGATGCAGATCTTCCGTTTTTGATAAAGCACCGTTTATCATTGGCATTCGGATGAAAAGCTCATCCGTTCTTCTCCACAATATCTTGATCAATATAGACTTCTACATCTTTCTCCCCGTTGTTCAGGGACCAAAAGGCGAAACCACGCCGGGTTGCAAACCGAGCTTTTCATATAAAGCTCCGCTGATGCCATTTTAATCTGCTTATCTTCGAGTATTTCTTTTTAAAACCGCCATGTCCAAACGCTTATCCTCATCTAAAAATAAAAGAGATAAAAACGGCTTTTTCTTTTTATTTGTTAAGAACAAGGTTTTGGTTCGAACACCCGGAATCCCCTTCAATTACACGGTCGGCATCTTCCATCGTTGTGCGGGTTCGTGATGAATCACCTCTACATGAATCCCCAGTTCATTCAGCTTATCTATAACATCCTGATATCCGTGCATAGTTCCTTCCTTTCTTTTACTCCAAAATCGCCATGAACCTAGTCCCTTCTCATCTTTCTCTAGCACTCTTCTCTAACACTCTTTACTCCGCATTTGTACCATAGGAGACAGAATCTATAGACAAGAAATCATTCATCGACACCAAAAAGTGCCGCGAAACGCGACACTTTTCATTTCTATGTTTACCTATAGAATGGAACGTTGTAGGAAAACTGAAAGTACTCAAGAATCTTAACAACTCTTCCGGAACCTACAGTTCTTCCACCCTCACGAGATGGCGAAACGAAGTCCCTCTTCCATAGCGATCGGATGAATCAGATCTACTTCCATCTCTGTGTTATCACCGGGCATAACCATCTCTACGCCTTCCGGTAACATGCAGACACCGGTAACGTCAGTTGTTCTGAAATAGAACTGCGGACGATAGTTGGTGAAAGAACGGAGTATGACGTCACCCTCGTCTTTTTGTCAGTCCACGTAAACCTGTGCGGTAAACTTCTTGTGGCGCTTTACAGAACCCGGCTTACAGATAACCTGTCCTCTTTCGATCTGATCACGGTTGATACCACGAAGAAGACCAACGTTGTCACCTGCCTAGCCTCATCAAGCTGCTTACGGAACATCTCGATACCGGTGATAACGGACTTCTGTGATCTCCTCGGAAATACCAACGATTTCTACTTCCATCGGATACGCATGAAGAACACCACGCTCTACTCTACCGGTAGCAACGGTTCCACGACCTGTGATGGTGAAGATATCCTCCAACAGGCATAAGGAACGGCTTATCTGTCTCACGAGCAGGCTCAGGGAATGTAAGAATCAACAGCATCCATAGATCCATGATTCTGTCGCCCCCTCGGACTTCGGATCCTCAGAGCGCTTCAAAGCGGAACCATGATAACAGGGATGTCATCGCCGGGAACTCATACTCTGCTAAGAAGCTCTCTAACTTCCATCTCAACGAGTTCAAGAAGCTCAGGATCATCAGCCATGTCACTTGTTCAAAAATACAGCGATAGCCGGAACACCTACCTGACGAGCAAGAAGGATATGTACTCTGGTCTGTGCCACTAACACCGTCGGTAGCAGCCACTACAAGGATAGCACCATCCATCTGTGCGGCACCGGTGATCATGTGTTCTTAACATAGTCAGCGTGGCCCGGGCGAGTCAACGTGAGCATAGTGTCTCTTTTCTGTCTCGTGCTCAACGTGAGCGGTGTTGATGGTAATTCCTCTTTCTCTCTCTTCCGGGCTTTATCGATATGGCAAAAATCAGTTGCTGTGTTACCAGCTCACGATCAGCAGAACCTTGGTAATAGCAGCTGTAAGAGTTGTCTTACCGTGGTCAACGTGTCCGATAGTTCCGATGTTTTGACAGTGTGGTTTGGTTCGCTCAAAATGCGCTTTTGCCATTTCAATACCCTCTAATAAATGTAATACAACAAAAATCATGCCAAGCACCAACGCATGCATAGCATGCAGTTGCAATACATCCCAGTTCTTGAAAACGAACCCAGTGTCCATGATTTTTATCATCGGTTTTATGCATTAAGCAAAGCGATTTCGCTTTACTTCTTTGCGTCCGCAAGGACCTTCTCTCCTGGATGTTCTTCGGGCGCTTCTCATATCTTTCGAAGAACATGGAATAGTTTGCTCTACCCTGGGTTTTGGAACGAAGATCGGTTGCATATCGAACATTTCCGCCAGAGGAACATAAGCGTTAATCTGCTTTCCGGACGGGATATCCTCCATGCTGTCGATCTTACCTCTGACGAGTTTACATCTCCGATAACGTTACGCCAGTACTCTTCCGGTGTCGTGAGTTTCGACCTTCATAATCAGCTCGAGAAGAATCGGATCCGCCTTCTGCATAGCGTTCTTAAAAGCAATGGATCCTGCGAGACTCGAAGGCACGCTCGTTGGAATCGACTTCGTGGTACGATCCGTCATATACGTTTGCACTGACGCCGAGAACCGGAAACCTGCAAGGACACCGGGTTGGCAGCCTCACGAATACCCTTTTTCAATAGCGGGGATATATTCCTTCGGAATCGAGACCGCCGACAACCGTAGACTGGAACTTGAAAGTCTCTTCCGCGTTCGCATCCATCGGCTCGAACTTCACTTCTACAGTGTCCGTACGATTCCGGAACCGCCGGACTGGTGGATGTACTTTCCTTCTACATCTACCGGCTTCGTAAAGGTCTCCTTATAAGCAACTTCCGGTGCACCCTACATTTGCCTCTACCTTAAACTCACGAAGAAGACGGTCAACGATGATCTCCAGGTGTAACTCGCCCATTCCGGAGATAATGGTCTGTCCGGTCTCTTCGTTGGTTCTTCCCACGGAGATGTGGGATCCTCTTCTGCAAGCTTAGCCAGAGCATCACTCATCTTTCCTGAGACCTTCGTCTTCGGCTCGATAGCAACAGAGATAACCGGCTCCGGGAACTCCATGGATTCCAGAATAATCGGATGCTGCTCGTCGCAGATGGTATCACCGGTAGAAGTAAGCTTAAAACCTACTGCTGCGGCAATATCACCGGAGAACACTTCGTCCAGTTCCTGACGCTTATTTGCGTGCATCTGCAAGAGACGTCCTACTCTTTCCTTCTTGTTCTTCGTTGAATTCAGAACATAAGAACCGGTCTTTAGTGTTCCGGAATATACACGGAAATAAGCAGCTTTCCTACGAAAGGATCCGTCATAATCTTAAATGCAAGTGCCGCGAAGGTGCTCTGTCGGAAGACGGTCTGCTATCGGTTCTCCCGTCCATATCGGTACCCTGAATATCCGGGATATCGGTCGGAGCCGTAAAGAAGTCGATAACCGCATCCAGAAGTTTCTGAACACCTTTGTTACGATATGCGGTACCGCAAAGGCAGAGAATCGCGTTTTCGCTTCGATGGTTCCCTTACGAAAGCGCCTTTTTCAGTTCCTCCTCGGTCAGTGTGTCTCTCCTTCGGATACTTCTCCATAAGGTCGTCATCGAGGTTCAGAGATGCCTTCACGAGCTTTCTCTATACTCTTCTGCAAGATCCTTGTACTCATCCCGGTACATCGGTAATCTCAATCCTTCGCCCTTATCATCCTTATAGAAATAAACTCTCATCTCGAAGAGATCGATTACTCCTACAAAGGTATCTTCTCTTCCCATCGGAACCTGGGTAATGATACAGTTCTTGCCCAAACGGTCACGATAGTCTGGCACGGGTGGAAGAAATCGCTCCCACTACATCCATCTTATTGATAAAAAGCGATATGCGCGGTACATGATAGGTGTCCGCCTGACGCCATCACGTTCTCAGACTGCGGCTCAACTCCGCTCTTCGCATCGAAGACACCTACTGCGCCGTCCAGTACACGGAGAGAACGCTCCACTTCCACTGTGAAAGTCTACGTGTCCCGGGGTATCAATGATGTTGATTCCTATGCTCCGGTGCCCCGGAATCTTCTTGTGTTCTTTCTCGGTGTCCAGTGGCAGGTCGTTGCGGCGAAGTAATCGTGATACCTCTTTTCCTGCTCCTGTGCCATCCAGTCCATGGTAGCACTACCTTCGTGTGTCTCGCCGATCTTATGATTTACACCGGTGTAAAAGAGGATACGCTCTGCAAGTAGTCTTTCCAGCGTCGATATGCGCCATAATACCAATATTTCTTGTATGCTCAAGGGATACTGTCTTTCAGCCAATGTCTTTCCTCCTATTAGAATCTGTAATGAGCAAATGCCTTATTAGCCTCAGCCATTCTATGCATCTCCTCTTTACGCTTTACTGCAGCACCCGTATTGTTTGCCGCATCCATGATTTCATTTGCGAGTCTCTCCGCCTGTGTCTTCTCAGAACGCTTTCTGGAGAACTCTGTAAGCCAACGAAGCGCCAGAGTCGACGTCTTTCCGGCTTAACTCCATCGGCACCTGATAAGTTGCACCGCCGACTCTCTTTGCTTTTACTTCGAGAACCGGCATGATGTTGTTCATCGCCTCATCAAATACTTCCAGTGCATCCTTCTCCGCTTTCGCGGTTACTCTTTCAAATGCACTATAAACGATCTTCTGTGCTACACCCTTCTTTCCATCCAACATGATGGGTTTACAAACTTTGTTACAAGCTTGGAATTGTAAATCAGGTCTGCAAGCACGTCTCTGTGTAGAGGTATGTCCTTTACGTGGCACGATGCTTCCCTCCTTAAATATGTCATTTAGATCTACGGTACTCTCTTCCGGTTATCCCTTTGAGTTCATGCGGAATTGGACACATCCCATTTATACTAAAGAACTGTGACCAAATGCTTCCGTCATAACCATGTCTAAACCATGTTTTGCGCTGTCATTTTACGACGCGCTCCTGCAACTACGCCTTCTTTAGCCTTAGACTTCTGCGCCGTAGCTTGGAACGAGCCTGCATGCGGTTTTGCTACGCCTGCGGTATCCAGTGTTCCACGGATGATATGGTATCTTGTACGGGTGAAATCCTTAACACGGCCGCCACGGATCACTAACAACAGAGTGTTCCTGAAGATTATGACCTCTCTCCCGGAATGTAGGATGTTACTTCGATTCCGTTGGAGAGACGAACTCATGGCAATCTTACGAAGTGCGGAGTTCGGCTTCTTCGGTGAACGGTTTTAACCGCTGTACATACACCTCTCTTCTGAGGAGCGCTGTTCGTAGTTGCTCTCTTTGACAGGAATTGAATCCTTTCTGAAGAGCAGGGGCTGTGGACTTCTTCTTGGAGTTTCTCTGCCCTTTCTAACGAGCTGGTTAAATGTTGGCATTTTTGGTCTCCTTTCCTAATTTTTATTCCTTTCTTTATCTGACCACCCTGCGAAAGGCATGCATAAAGAAGACGAGAAAACTCACGTCCCACAAATATAGGCTAGACAGTGCTAAAAAGTCAAGAGAAAAATCGCAGCCTGAAAATGAAAAATCGAGTAAAAGATGGGGTAAAAACACTCTTCTTTTCTTCTCAAAAAGTCGTTCCTCCAGATTCCTATATTGACAATTCTTTATCTTATATTGTACAATTACACGGCGTTTTTAAAGAAATTTCCGAGGTGTGGCTCAGTTTGGTAGAGCACCTGGTTTGGGACCAGGGGGTCGCAAGTTCCGAATCTTGTCACCTCGATAGTGCAAAATTTTTAAACACGTTTTTAAACCTTAACCGCTTGTGAATGGCTTAAAAACCGTGCTTTTTGATACTTTCTCTTCTTGTGATCTTTTTCCTGCAAACCTATAGATTTTTCATAAAAACCGAACAATTTTGTCATGAATTTTGTCACGGAACTTTTCTCTATAGACTCTTGCTGTCCTTTCCTGCATTCTTTCTCTTTCAAGAAGCCTTTCCACTGCTTTTTATTGTATTTCTTCTTAAGCCTGTCCAAATTCCTCTCCGGAATAAGCTCGCAAGCCTTCAGCACTACGATTTCAAAGCGCATCAATCATATTGCTGAGTTTCATCTGTAGCTCCGAAAAGAGGGTTTTCACCCTCTCTTTTACGATAAAATCACTCAGTTTAATCCCATCTAACTTTTTCTTTTGGTTTACAGCATCCACTAAATACATATTAACTAAGGTCTTGCAATCCGTCCCCATGCTTTTCGCCATTTCCTTAAAGTATTTAATGGCTTCCATATCTACAATGACGGAATCTTGCCCTCTTAATCGCTCAATATACGGATTTTTGACAGCGTGTTTAAAAATCAAAATTCTTAGTTTAGATATCATCATCTGCTTCTTCTTGCGTCTTTTTTCTGCTCAATCATATAAACCTCATTCGATTTAACTTGCTCGCCTATATTTGCCTTTCGTGCGGATATAATTCTAATTGTCTTCCGCTTTTCTATAGCAATGAACGACAAATAAAAGCTTTCTTTTATGCTTTTTCCTATCAATATGAAGCGTTCCTCATCTACGGAATGCTCGTCATACTCCCACTTTTGAATGCTCCATCATAAAAAGCTGTCCTTGCTTCTTCAAAGCTAACGCCGTGCTTTTGGATGTTGATTTCATTTTTCTTCTCATCCCACTCAAACCGCAATTCTTCCATACTTACCCCCTACACCTTAAATATTTCTTGCCCTGTGTAGGCGTTTAAGGCTTTCTTTATGAAGGTATTCATAGGCACACTGTCCACTTGCTCCTTTAATGCATCGTACTCTTCTTTTCTTAGGTCTAGCGGTACAGCTTGTAATTCTTTTACCTTGTATTTCGCCGTAGCTCTTGCCTGCGCTTCCACTAACTGCCATTTAACCACCTCTTTCTATATAAGGGTAGTATAGCATAAATGATATATTTGTACAACTATACAAGGTATACAAATCTTTCTCGAATATCCGTACACATATATCATTAATGCGTATGTACCTGGTAATATAGACACTGTATCGGTAGGCGCAAGCCCAAAGGGCAGAAAGAAGGTGAGATATGAAAAGCTACTATAATTAGCCGGCATGAAAGTACAAATTTACTTATCTTTAAACGACAGCGGGTTCCAGTGATAGATAAATTGCGAGAAAACGGATGAGTGCGGTAGCACAGCAACCGGAGAACATGGCAACATCCTCCTCATGAGTGCCACTCCATAAGAAGGGAGAACGTCAGGGCGCCAAAGACCGCCGCAAGTCCGTATACCCGCTTTCGCACACTAGGGAAGCTTCCGCGAGGAGAGCATATCCCGGAGTAATCCTCCCCTATTCCCCGTCAGCGTTCCGACGAAAGTACAGAGGAACAAGTTTTTCTCATATCCCGCATCAAAACGGCAGGCTTCCTACCACCGCAAAAATACCGAGTCCACTATCTGCAATATACAACAGAGTCGTCGGGTTTTCTGCACTGATTTTTCCATGCTTTTTTTCTCCAGGTAGAACGATAAAATGCTGGTTCCGAAAGCAACTTCCGTATAAACAGGCTGTGTAAACATAAGCGGCGGTGTTTTTCCGAGGGTAAATCCGCACCATTCCCCCGCCAACAGCGGTTGTACAGCCAAAACAATGGCACCGAACAAATCCATTTCCTTCTCTTTCGCGGCGATGACACCGGAAACGGCAAAGGCTATCGTTCCAATCATTTCCAAAACAAATCAGCTGATCCACTTCCCCGCTTCCTCCTGAAGAGTTTCTGCTTATCCTTTAAAAGCAGATATTGGTTGTATTGATTATAGGTATCATTTCCAATATCGGAGAGAAAAAGGAGTGCATAACGACTTTTACCAGTTCCGTCAAAAAGAGAATCATCTCCTGCCCTTCTCCGAAGGTTTCTCTAAGAAACGAGCGCATTGCTCAGCATTTTCCCCGCCTCATCAATCTTTTTCCTGCCGCTCTTCTTCCATTTTCTGAGAACTTCGCCTTCAGGAAGGAAAATGCCGCTCCCGCCCTCCCTCTTCTTTCAAAGTCCGGAGAAATTCTCCAATCCCCGAATATAGGAGAGATGAGTCCTTCTTCTTCGGAAGACAAATGCTTCTTCTCCACCCGGACAGGCGCTCTCTCTCGTTCCCGAATTTCTTCCTCTATCTTGTTCCCCCACTTGTTCTTCCGACGTTTTTCACTTTGACGTCTTTCAAAAAGCAAACAGCATGGCATGGAGAGACTTTCTCTTTCGCGTAAGTACGAAAAACTTCCTGTAGAGCCGCATTTTGAGGACAACAGACTCCATTTCTCATCAAAAGGCGCTTCCAGGAATAGCCTCTTGTCTTTCACCTCGTTGCCTCTTAATATTTCCGGAACATGGTACTTCTCCTTATATTTCTGGTAAAGACTGTAATAAAAGGGAAAAATCCTCGGCAAGTTCGGATCGGAGAGATATTCCATACAAAGCGCTTTATCAATCGGATAATGCAGTTCCTCGTAAGCATAGAGCATCTTCGACAAGTCTTCCAGGAACGCGCCGTAACGTAGTGTTTTCCCTCTATATCCTGTCGTACGAAATAAAAACAGTCTTTCTTAATCTCCGAGATGCGAAAGAATGGCACTCGTGGATAGAAGACTCGATACGCAGCAGTCTTTGGCATAAACTGAAAATCCTCTTCAATATCAATTTGGCACCAATCTGTCGGGGTCGCAATGTCAAAATCCCAGCACCGATTTATTGAACTCTGCGGGATTGCCTGCGATCACGATGACAAATCCTTCCGGCTCACAGTGCATACCGAAGGTTTTGTATTGTAAAAACTGTAACATCGTAAGGGAAGCGTCTCGAAACCGCATGTTTCATCCAGAAAAAGAATCCCTTCCTGAATCCGCTCCGCTCAATCTGCTCATACACCGAAGCCACAATTTCAGACATCATGTGCTCCTGTTACCGCATACTCCTTTTCTCGAACTTCTTCCGGGAAATAAAGGAAAGGCCTATGCCGACTGTCTGGTATGATGGGTAATCGTGTGAAATCAGGTTATTATTTTTAATTCTTCCGCTACCTGCTCTACAATCGCCGTTTTCCCGATTTCCAGGCCCCATGAGAAAAGCGGCCTTGCTTTTTCACCGGAATCTTATATTTTCCATTTTCATCTCTTTGTTGATACGCTTTCACCGTTCGCAATTTTCTTCTTTCGCATCCTGTATCGTCATGCTTTTTTCTTTCTACTCCTTCCCTTTTTCCCTACTCTTTTTTCCAAAATGTCTTCTCTCTATTTCTTACATATACAGTTTCAACGCAGGACGGTACATTTTCATCCTCTATCTCTTCTCCTCTCGGAAAAATGAAAGCACAGGGATAGGCCGGTGCAGACTTCGGGTACCTTCCCGCTTCCCGTCTGTAAAAGTACAACAGGGCTTTTTAGCTCCGTAAGTTCTCCTCTCGTAAGTCGTGCAAGATATTGAAACACCGGACGAAAATCCGTGCCATATCCTCCGCTTACCTGAAAACGTTCCCGATAAAAATCGATTTCTTCCAAACTGTGGAAAACGATGTCTTTTTGAATTTTATCATCGCATTCCAGGATATGCACGGTACACTTCTGAGTATTCTTGTTGCCCAAAAATCGCTTGCAGTCTCTTCCAGAAAACGTTTTACCAGTTTCTCTTTCGTGGAATAGGACGTATCGATTGCGATAACCAACTCCGGGTTTCCTGCTCCCGATATTCATTTTTCTTCAATAAAGCGGCATATTCCCGTGGTGGGTCGCCCGAAATAATAATAGCCATAGTCAGAAAGTTCCGGATCCGTCCTTAATTCTTCCTTGTCTGCGGACAGCTTCCGAAGAAAATCCTGAAAAGGCGTGTACGTTTTGTAAGAAAGGAGTAAGGAACCAGGATAACTTCTCTTCCTCCCTTCCTTCTCTTTCTTCTGCATCTCTTCTTCCGTGCGTTTTTCCGATGTCTTTCCACCGGTCTGCTAGATCCCGCTCTTTTTCCGACTGTCCGGTTCTCTCTTCATCTGTCTTTTTACTGCCTCTTTCCTTCCTTTTTCCGTCTCCTTTTTCTTGGGCTTCCATTTCTTCCGTGGATTCCGCCTTTGCCTTCGCGTCTACTCCTTCCTGCGCTTTCTCTCTTTCCTCCTTCTCCGCACTGTCCTGAGCCGCGTTTTTCTCCTGCAAGGCGCCTTCCTGTCCTGTATGCTCTTTCTGCTTTTCCTCTCCTCTCTCTTCTTCCTCTCCTTTCTCTTCTTCCTCCCCGTTCCGCCTTCTCCCCTTGCGCTACGTTCCTCTTCCCCGATTTTCTCCCAAAACCGGTGATCATCCTTCCACAAATTCATCTGCGAGGCGCTGCCTTTCTTCATAGGAGAGTGTTTTTCAGAAAGATACGCATAAATCCTTTCTGCACTCAAAACCTTGATTTCTTTTTCCAGCGTATGAAAATACGCTTCACGAGATGATGAGCGGAGGTCTACGCAGAATGTCTACATCCATGGAATCCAAAACATACTCCACCTGAATATCCGTTGCCAGATTCCAGAGTTCTTTCTCCCTGTCTTCCTCTTTAAAAATATGGGAGAAAAAGACAATGCAGTGAAAGAATGCATATACACGCGATAGAACTTCTGCGGACTTTCTACATACAGGCGGAACACAAACTCCGGATGAAAATAGATTCGCTCCCCATCCGTTCCCGTTCGCATGGTACATGGGAGCTCATTTTGAAAAGGAAAGCTGATGCAGGGCACGACTTAAATAGCGCATCGTAAGACAAAGCTCTATCCTCGCCTGATTAAAGATCCGAATGCGAGGGCTCTGTAAAGCGTCTCCTGCACTTTGCTTCCGGGATGCTACCGTTCTTTCCCCTGTCCGTCCCACAGTCTGCTCCTCCTCTTCTCATTTTCTTCAAGATCCATTACAAATCCTCCACAGAAAAACAGGACCGTCGTCTTTCTCCTCCGAACCGTTTCTCCTGATAGAGTAAAAGTCGCGCGAGCATTTCCGGCTCATTTTCCTTGGATAAGTACAGCAAAGCTGCCGAAACCGCCTCTTTAGAAAGAAGATTGAGTTCCAAATAAAAACGGAGCCATTCCATCTCCTTATCCATCAGGAGAAGGTGCACGGAAAAAGCAGTCTTCTCTCTCTAAAACGCACGGTACGCCTCTTCCGCCTTCTGGAAGAAGCGCAAAGCGGATAGCGGAGCCTTCCAAGCGCAATATAAACTGCCGTTTCTTTCGCATCGTACATTGCCCTCTCAAAAAGCTGATCATACAGTCTGAAATCGATTTGCCTTCTTCCTACCGTTTGTCGGTAGCTATAGCCGCATCCCTCAATCGTATCGTGGAGTTGTCTGGCCATGGTATCTTCCCGCACTTTATCCACATAGCCCGGAAAGAAAAGAAGGCATTCCCGCTCGTCCTCTCCGCTTTTTTTAATCAAATGCATGGCAAGTTCCCGATCATTGTCACCCAGAATGTCCCGCACAATCTGAAAGTGCTCTTCTTTCTCGAGATAGATCGTCACATTCCGTGAAAAAGAAACACATTGCCGAAGACTTCCGTCAAAATAATCCTCTACACTGTCCCATAGTGAAAAACCGGCGAAGATGCTTACAATTAAAAAAGGAAAAGGATGCAGTACACGAACCGTTTTAGGAGTTCCACCTCTGAAAGATCATCCCTGCCGTCAAGAGCATGGGCAGCAATCTCCGTAACAGGAAGCATGTCTCCGCTCTCCCCGCGAAGGAAAGCGGGTACCGAGAGGCACTTCACCACACCGTCGTAACCGCTAAGGATGAGTTCCTCTCTCCATTTCTTTCTCGTTCTTCATATATATATGCCATATTGTCCTACTTTAATCCGCTTCTTCCGTGAGCTGGTCCAGGGTCTTGCCAAAGCTGCATAAAAATCATCCAGAAAAATCCTGACTTCCGGCAAGTTTTTTCCGCCATCTCTTCTATCTTTTGTCTGGTAGAAAGCGCAGCCGTCTCAAATTCAGTTTCCCGCTCGAAGTTCTTCTTCACATTTAATCCAGGCGGAGCTTATCCGCCGCTTTAATCAATTGATTCTCATAGGGCGAGGCGTTTCGTACTCCTCCGGAAAGAAGACCCCGCGTATCTCCTCTGTAAGATAAGGAGGCAGTGTGGAAAGCAGACGTTCTTCCGCTTCTTTTCCACTTTTTATAAGCTGTTTTTCAACTCTTCTTTCGATATTTCACCGGCGTGGGCATGTCTCCGTGAGAATCTCCGCAGCATCATGATACAGGGCACGAAGGACCGCTTTCTCAACAGAAAGATGCTTGTGTTCCCTCTTATTTCCGATAAGACAGAGGGCGTGGTAAGAATCCCCACTTCAAGACAGTGCTCCGAAAAGATTCTCCTCCGTGCATTCCGCATAAGCGCCCAACAGTTAATAAACTTCATTCTCGACAACAAAGCAAAAAGGCGTAAGACACTAAAACTCCTCCTTATGGTGAATAGCATAATGAAATAGATACTGTTGGATGATTCCGGCATCCGATTGTTTCTCATAGGGTCGCTTTCCTGATACTTCTTCTCCCAAATCCGCTTCATCCAGACGCTCCTCCGGGGAAATATCCATCCGGGAGTAGCCGAAAAAGGGCAACACAGGACGCAACCTTCGCGCCTGACGTGCACTTCCATCAGAGTCTCCAGTAGTGACTCCGTCTCTTTCTCTTGCAGTGCGGAAAGATCCAAGCTCCTTCACAACCCTTTCCACGGCATCCTTAACAAAAGGAAGGCGATAGCCGAGAGAGCAATGGGAAAGATCCTTACCGAATAAAGCCTCCGCTTCCGGAAAGAAAGCAATCTTCTCTTCTTCCACCGCACTTAGACCTTCTCTCCGAGACGCACTACAGAGCTTTTTCCACGGAACTGCGAATCGCGAGAATAGACTTCCTCTGAGACAAAAATAAAGGTAATCAACATCTCAAACGGATCCTGCCGAAGGACGCGTAACCCCCTTCCAAAAGCTGATACTCTTCCGGAGACGTATCCTCCGGATATTTCTTTTCTATCTCCCTATAGTTCCTTTCTATATCAAAGTAGGGACGCCAAAGCTTTCTCCCAATCTTCCTCTTCCTTCACATAGCAGCTTCTTTTCAGAAACTTGCACAGTACAAAAAGGAATGTTTCGTAATAAAGCGGTAAACAGAAGGAGAAATCTTCTTCGGCCGAAAAACACTGTCCACTCTCCACAATCTTATCAGTGCAATTTCTTCCGGAAAAAGAGACCTCTCTCCATAAATTAAAATCCATTCTATCCTTTCTTTTCTTCTCTCATAAAAAGAGCTTTATCGAATAAAAAAATGCAGGAAAGCAGAATCGCAAAATGCATTGCCTCAAAGAAAAAAACGGGACAATTTTTCCCGGCTCTCCTAGCAGAAAATAGACTGTAAAGGGCGGGCAGAGATAAAAAGAAAGATGTTTGAAAATCGTTTATATCTTGTCCTTTCTCCAGTCTCCATCTCCGTCGAATCTCGCTGTCCATAGTATAGAAACCAGCATTGCCACTACAAAATAAACCAGTAAAAGCCGTAATGTACCACGGAAGGATACCCACTTTGGAAAAAGAACTTTTAAAAACAGCGCTGCCACCGGAGGCAGGAGGCTCCAGCATCGAAGCGGAAAATCCACCTTTTTCCTGTCCGAAACGCTCCTCCGGATTCTCTTCTCTCTCTCCGCTACATCCTCCTTTGCCAGCAATTCCCTCAGCTTCTCCGGAACTTTCCTTCCACAACCGGAACAAACCGTATCTCCTTTTTAATTTCCGTTTTACAAAACGCACAAATCTTCTTCTACCTTAATCCGAATCACCGGTGTCTTGCAAAAAGGACAAATCCGGTCTTCCTCATCAATTTCTCGCCAGCAATGCTTACAAATCATGATTTCTATCCTTTCGGAAGAGCTCATTGCTCTTCTATTTGCCTCTTCTACTCTGCTCTTCTACTTGCCTTTTCACTCCGCTTTTCTACTCTGCTTTTTCTTCTTTCTTTTTCTACTCCGCTCTTCTATTCTTCTATAAACTCAGCTGATAAAAAGGATGGAAAGTACCTTTTCCATCCTCCCTTATAGAAAATATCCTTATTCCTTTTTCCCTATCCGCAAACGCTTATCTTCTCTTAGACAAAAGACGCAGAATACGAGATGAAGATATTGATGATATCCATATAGAGCTGTAACGCCGTAAAAGCAGGCATAGCTTGCCGTACTCGGATACTGCTGCCCTCTTGCCCAGTCATAACCCACAGAGAAAATGAAAATACCGATTATCGCGAAGATATTCGGATAGAACATTCCCATCAGCATCGTCACAAACTCGGCAATAACCAGTCCGATTAAGGCAATAAAAATCGTTTTTCCCATAGAAAGAAAAAGCATTCAGGAAAACCACTGCGGCAACGGTCATCGTAAGCACCACTCGTTGTCAGCACAGCTGCAAGAAGGATATAATTTGCCGGATAAAGCATCGTTACCATGGAAAGTAAGATGGCAAATGCCAGAATATTCATCCATAGCCGACTAACGACAAAACATAGTTTCCCTTTGCCGCAATCATTCCGCCTACAAGTCCCAATACCAGAAAGCCGATAGAGAAAACAACCGGATGCACCGAGTAAACCTGCGGCAAAACATAGGGGTATCCGTAAAAGCAAGAACAAAGGTAATAAGCAGTCCTGCCAAAAAGATGTACCCTGATTGCTACATTATAGGCAGAAGGAGACAAAGTTCCTTCCGTAAAAGAGGAAAAAGCTGTCTCTGTTTTCTCCCATATCATTCCTATTATACAAATCATTTTGATTATCCATCATCTGAAACTCCTTCTTTATAAGTTCTCTTTCATTTTATCATAGACTGCCCTTTTTCTGCACTAAAAATAATTTTAACTTTTTACCTGCGCACTCTACTCCCATGCTTTTTTCTCTTTTCCAGGGTAAACCAGAAGTCCACGCCCGTCAGGTATTCTTCACACCGCAGTCCTGATGCAAACTGTCCATAATTGCTTTCACAATACTCAGCCCGAGTCCCGAACCGCCATACGAACGGGTATGCGCCTTATCCACTATAGAATTTTTCAAACACATGGGGCAGGTCTTCTTCGGGAATCGCCTTCCCGGTATTCCGCACATGAATTTCAACTTGATTTTTTCCCCGATTTTCCGTATAGACATCAATCTGCTTCGGCTCCTCCACATGATGAATGGCATTTTGCAGATAGTTCATCAACACTTCTTCCACCTTGAATTCATCTCCCCAAAGATAGAGATCCTCAGGTACATCTATCTCCAGTTGAATGCCTTCCTGCTTGAGAAGAATATCCATATTGCTGAGTCACACCCCGAAGGAGCTTACTAAAATCCAGAATCGTAAAATCCGGAAGATCCTTCCCTGTTCAATGGCGGAAAGGTTCATCAAATCCTTGACCATGTGAGTTCATCCGCTTCGCCTCATCCAAGATGACGTTACTGTAATAGGCACGGCTCTCTTTCCTCTTCACAAAGACCTTCAGAAAGCCCTCCGCATATCCCATAATCAAAGCAATCGGCGTCTTCAGCTCATGCGACACATTAGCTACAAATTCCTGCCTTCTCTTGTCAATCTGGTTTTTATTCTCAATATCGCTCAAGAGTTCATTGTTCGCATTTTTCAAATCACATATCGTCTCTTCCAGCCTTTCCGAAAGGGTGTTCATCGAATTTCGAGCGTCGATTTCATCTCTGGCATCCCCTGAAAGCGGGCGGAAAAATCCAGTTTGCTCATTTTCAGAGACAAATCCGCAAGTTCCTGAATCGGTTTCGTGACTTCATAGCAGGCAATATTGACAATGACGAGCCCCAATGACAGGGTGATCAAGCCAAGAAAAAGCAAAAAACTGTTAAAAACGGAAATGGCTTCACTGAGGCTGGAAAGCAGCATAGACATGATGAAAGAGTACTGTTGTCGGAGAAGTGAGCCTCAGGATTCCATATATCCTCCGTCATCTCCTTGTTTTTCGTCTTGACGATGGTATAGTTATCGCTCCCGAAAAGGACTTTTCTCTTCTCTCCGTCTTTCCCGAGGATATACGAGGAAAGCCGTTTCAAAAAGCGCATCGGAATTCGCAGAGGACGTATAGGAAAGCGAGCTGTTGTTGTCCATCAGAATGACGGAGATATTTTTCCATTTCCGTGAGACAGGCAATGTGGCGCATCGCCGGTGTGGCATCACTGTCATCCGTCCATTCCTCGCTGGGAAGGAATCCGCGAAACTCTTTTTCCGCTCTCCAAATATCAGTTCATCTCTATATAGGCAGTTCGAAAGTACCGTTTCCTTCCGCTTTTCATAGAAGCCTTCCAGGAAAAAGCTGTCTCCGACCCACATCAAAAACCAGGAGGCAGAAAACACCGGCAAAGAGCAAAGAAAACTTCTTTCTTAAATACTGTTTTTCATGACTACTCTACCTCAAACTTATACCCCATACCCCAAACCGTCTTGATATAGTCCCCCTTATCCATCAGTTTTGCTCTCAGTTTTCTTCACATGTGTATCAATGGTACGCGCATCGCCAAAATAATCATAGTTCCACACTTGTTCAGGATTTTCTCACGGGAGAGCGCAATGCCTCTATTTTCAATAAAAATAATGCAGGAGTTCATACTCTTTGAAACTCAGGTCAATCTCTTTCCCCGTCCACAGTCACACTGTGTACAGACTCATCCATGCGAATCCCGCCCATCTCAATACTTCTTCTTTCTGTGCCCCGGTGCGGCGAAGCAAGGCTTCCACCCTGGCTACCAGAATCTTCGGAGAAAAAGGCTTCGCAATATATTCATCCGCTCCATAGTCGAAACCCGCGGAGCTCATCAGCTTTCCTCAGACCGTGCCGTCAGCATGATGACCGGTACTGGAATGCTCACGAATGGTCTTCAAAACCTCCCAGCCATCCATCTTCAGCATCATCACATCCAAAATAACGAGAGCAATATCCTTCTTCCGGAAGAAAATATCGATAGCCTCTTCCCCATCCGCTGCGAGTAAAGACTTCATAGTCCTTCATTTTCAAAAATCCTGTAAGAGCTTCCGCATCCGCTCCTCATCATCCACAACCAAAATCTTTAACTTTTCCATACCGCTCCTCTCCCTAGCTTCCGTCCAAAAAGCTCTCCGATGAACCTGGACGGATGCACCTTCTTACTGTAGCGCTCTTTTTGTGACGTAGATGTGAATACCGAGGTCTTGCCCCTTGCTAAAAGGCAACATAAAAAGCTCCGCCGTTCCTCTTCCAGTTCTTCTTCCTTCTTCGCTCTTCCATCCGGAATGACTCCCTCTACACAATCCGGTAAAAAGACTTCATCAAACTCCAGTCCTTTGGCACTGTGATAGGTCATAAAACGAATGCCTTCTTCCCTCTCTTCTCTTCGCTTTTTCCAAGGCCCTGCGGTTAAATTCCGTTACAAAAGCGGAAAAAGACGCCCGATCTTTATAATTCGCCGCCATCTCCGTGATTTCTTCCAGGATGTCCCACCATTCCGTAAAATCTCTGTTTTTCTTTTTGGCAAATTCCTCCAAATACCGCTCATACCCCTATTTCTTTTCGGATATACAGAAGATCATCCCGGGGAGACAGACCGGAAAGGGCAGACAGTTCTTTTCCAGACGTTCTACCTCCACTTATTCTCTCTTGCTCTTCGCAGCACTCTTTAAATCCACGCAGCCCCCTTCCTGATGAACGATTTTTCTCCGCCTTAATCCCCGGTAAGGTTTCGATAGAATCTGTATCAAATCCATACTTCTTTCCGGATTCTCCGCAAAGGCTAAGGTAAGCAAGCCAAATCCTTTCCAATAAAGTGCTGAAAAACATTCCGTACCGACTCCTCCCATAACGATGGGAATCCCTCTTCCATGAAAAAGAGGAAGTAAAGGGGCGGAATCTGATTCTTACTCCGAACCAGCAGGGCAAGTTCTTCCGGAGGGCAACCTCTCTCCAGACTTTCTTTCACGTGCTTTAGAAGAAGCTTCCCTTCTTCCATCGCATTTTCCACCAGATAGTACTTTGCCGTCCCCCGCTTCCCTTTCTTCCCACAAAGACTTCTTAAAGCGTGCCTTATTCTTCGCAATAAGTCTTCCCGACAGAGCAACGATTTCTTCCTTGAACGAAAGTTATCCTTTAAAAAGATTTTTCTAATCCGGAAAATCTTCCGTAAAGCGAAAGAGAATCCCGGGGCTTGCCCCGCAGAAAGTCATAGATACTCTGATCCCTCATCTCCCACTACAAAAATCCCCTCCGCTCTTTCGGAGAGGGCATGAATAATCGCATACTGAATCAGAGAGATCCTGAAACTCGTCCACGAGAATATGCCGATAGCGCATCTTCCATCTCTCGGAAATCTCTGTTCCTTTCTGTAACTCCTTCAGAACTTCGAGCAGTAAGTCCTCAAAAATCCAGTTTTTCTTCTTTGCTCCCGAATGGCCTCATAATAGCGGTACAAAGATAGAAAAATCCTCATTTTTCTCCTCCCGGAGAAAAGAAGACGTTCAGCTTCCGTAATGGATTTAAAGTAAGCAATCTGATTACAATAATTGGAGAGCATCTCTTCTATTTCTTCTCTCTGGATCCCCTTTTCGAGAAAATAGGAACTGATCAATCCATCTTCTCATAAAGCGTTGCGAGACTTCCCTTTCCGATACCTCTTTCTTCCCGCAGCAGACCGAGACAGAGCGCATGAATCGTCGAAAATGAGGCATCTCTCCGTTTCCGCTCTTTTGAAAGCGTTTCTCCATCTCCCTGCTGGACGCTCTGGTAAAGGAAAGAAGCAGGCAGGATGCGGCGGGAACCCCGGCGCAGAAGATAGAGCAGGCGTTCCGTCAGAACAGATAGTTTTTCCCGAACCCGGTCCAGCAATCACAAGCACCGCTCTTTTTGCAGACGATATTGCTTTTTCCTGTTCTCCGGTAAACCCCATCTTCTTGCCCTTCCTCTCCTTCCTTCCGTTCTCTTTTTATTCTGTTATCTGCTTCATTCTGTTCTCTTTCCTTCTCTATCCGCTTCGTTCCGACATCCGCTGAAATCCGAAAAAGAAAGCGTTCTGTTTCGCATTATAATACAAAAAGCGCCTATTCCATATCCTGAAATAGACGCCAAACAGCTTTAGAACTAAGCGATGCGGTACACTTCCGTATAGTAAAGCGTCTGATGGGCAATCCGTGATTGATCGAAAAAAATATCAATATGCTTGTTCTTCACGGCTCCGCCGACATCTTCCGCAATATACTCCTGTCCGTTAATCAGAAGATGGGTTCCGAGCGGAATAACCCTCGGATCAACGGCTACCGTCCGACCGGACACCGCCACTCTACCGGATGCAGTCCTCTTTCCAAAACCCTCTGAACACTTTCAGCGAGGACAATACCCAGTGATTTTAAAAGTACCGAGAGGGATAAAGAGAAGTACTTCCTCTCCCGCTTTCCAAGGCAAACGGATCCTTCTCCAAAACTTCCGCATCCGCCTGTTTCTCGGACTCCGTCTTCTCTCCTTTATCCTCCGAGATATAAAGAACATCTCCCAGAGAATCGCTTTGATAAGTTCCTATAATACTTTCCGCACGTACAGTCTTCAGGGAAAACAGAGAACACACACAAAAAACGGTCCATGCAAAAAGAATATTCTTTTTCAATGTACAAAATAAAAACCTCACTTCTGCCGTAGCTTCTTATTTCCGTATTCTATCGCTTTGGCAATGCTACAAACACTTCACTGTATACTCTTCCGGACTTGGTAAGATTCTTCGCTTCTTCCATCGTGGAAAAAGTAAATATCAATCATCTTTCCTTTTTACGGCAGAACCGATATCTTCCACGGTATACACCGTATCTCCCACAAAAACCTTCGTTCCAGGGGAAGTACCGTAAGGTCTGCTGCAATGGTGTGCTGTGCCTTCGTCAGCGCCCCGGAATAAGTCATGCCGTCTCCGCTGCTAGCCAACGAGTTGAAAAACGCGAGTGACTCGCCTTTTCGTATTGTGTACTTTCTGTATTCGATTCGTCTGTTCCGGCACTCTCCGGATTCTCGGCATATTCAATGACTTCTCCCTTACTTTGTGCAGACTTCGCCTTCCGCAAAAAGCAGTTAAGGGAAAGGAGAAGATGACAAAAGCCAAGGCAAAAAAAGCAGACTTAACTTTCCTTTTTCCTGATTTAAACATAGATATCCTCCTTATTTTTTGGATTCTAGCACAAATTTTAAGGAAATACCTTTCATTTCTCTTACATCTCTCTAAATAGTTTTCCTTTTACAGAACACGCATTCCCGAAAAATAGCGTTTTTCTTCCCCCGAAAGAAGAAGTTCCAATGCCGTTCGTTCTTCTAATTTTCCTGCCGAATCTCCTCCTCCAGGCGAAGCCAGGGAGATGTAACAGGTTCTCCAGAGCCTGCACGGTATATCCCTTGCTTCTCTTGTAAAGCGGGAAACCCGCCAAGGTTCCATGGACAGCGCTGCCGCGATATCCCGCTCGCTCTGTCCTTCCGTAAGTCGCTCCCGAACGAGCAGGAGCTTCGTCAGATTATTCTTCATCATATTTCGAATCTTGGAAGGACTTTCCTCTAATTGCAAGAGATCTGCATAATAGCGGAAGAGTTTCTCCCTGTTTCCGTTGCCCATCGCTTCAATTAAGTCAAAAATCTTATCCTCCGGCAGTTTTTTACAAGCAGTTCGACCGTTTCTTCGAATCTCCTCTTCCTCTCCGAGATAAGACAGAATCTTATTACACTCCGCTTCAATCCCTATACATACTGCTTCCGCTACGTTCCAGCAAGACGCGGAGCGCGGAACGGGTAATCTGTTTTTTTTCCTTTTTAAAAATCTGTAGGGCAAAGCGTTCCAGAAAGGCAGGGTCCTGCACGGTGCAGGGCAAAATCAATCCCCTCTCTTTTACCGTCTTATAAAAAGCGCTTCGCTTATCTACCTTTTCCTCCAGAAAAAGGATCACTGTCGTCGTCGGACTTCTTTTCAGATAGGCAATAAAGTCTTCCAAAGCTTCTTTCTTCCATTCAGTTTCTCATCAAACAGCAGGAGACGATAGTCCGCAAAAACGGCAGTGTCTCTGCCAGATCAATCAACTTATCCGTGTCGCCCACCTCTTCCCACTTCCGTCAGATTGATTCCTTCATTCTCGGAAAAGGCTTTCACAAAGAGTTTCTTGTAGTAAGATAGCAGGTAGCGTTCTTCCCCGTAGAACAGATAAAGAGGGTGAAATTCCCCTTTTTAAATTCTTCCGAAAGAAGCTTCTGCGTTTTTACAAACTCCTCTCTTTCCGCCTTTTTCGTATCCATTGGCACTCCTTGCTGAATCAAATACACTATGCTAAAGTGAGAAAAAGAAAAGGACTTTCTCATGGATCAATACAAAAATCATGGATTCTCTCGAGAAACTGGAGAAAAAGCCACTTGCATTATATATACACATCCCTTTTTGCGCAAGAAAGTGCGCCTACTGTGACTTCTCTCCTTTCCCTCTACAGATGAAAAACAGCGTGCCTATATGGAACAGCTCCGAAGGGAGCTCACCTTCCGTGCAGGAAAGCCGGATGCGGCAAATCAGGAAGACCCCTCTATCTCCTCCATTCCAACTATGAGGTCGTCTCTGTCTTCTTTTGGCGGGGAACGCCAGCCTCGTCCCTTTCTCCGAAATCAAAACCATGGATACGATCCATGCTCTCTATCCGCTCAGAAAGGATGCGGAAATCACCATTGAATGTAATCCGAGTTCTACCATGAAACTGGCGCTCGACTGCTATCAAAGAGCCGGCATTAACCGAATTTCCTTCGGACTGCAAAGCACAAATGACAAAGAACTGGAAGCCCTCGGACGAACGCATCGCTATCATGACTTTCTGAAAGCTTACCAGGATGCCCGCTTAAGCGGCTTCAAGAACGTGAACATTGACAATGAACGGAATTCCTCTACAAACAGTGGAATCGTATCGGCGCAGTCTGAAAAACATCAGTCTGCTCCGTCCGGAGCACCTCTCCGTTATAATCTGATTGTGGAACCCGGTACACGATTCTACCGTTTGCAGGAGAGAGCTCCCTCCCGACTGAGAGGAACTCCTGCAAATGGATCAATTGACGCTGGGTGGACTGAAAAGATGGGGATGAAGCGCTATGAAAATCAGTAATTATGCGAAAGAAGGCTTTGCTTCCATCCATAATTATAATTACTGGTCCGATGTCGATTACCTCGGTTTTGGGCTCAGCGCCGCCTCCTATTTTTCAAAAATTGTCGCTGGAAGAACATCTCCTCCTTCCGGCAATACATGGAAGTTCCTTTTTCCAATGCGCAAGAAGCAATACGGAACAGCTTCTTACGGAAGAGCGCCATTCGCTCTCCAAAGAAGAGCAGATGGAAGAATTCTTCATTCTGGGACTGCGCCGTACGGAAGGAATCTCCGAGATGGACTTCGTACGGAAATTCTCCGTCGACATCAAAAACTCTACGGCACAGTCCTGAAGCAGTTAGTAGCGGAAGGCTACCTCGTCCATAAGGACTCCCGCTATTTCTTCACAAAAGAGGGACTGGACCTCTCAATCAGCTCTTACTGCGGTTTTTATAAAATCTTGATAAAATGCGTTTTTATTCATTTTGCGGACAGGAGAATCAAACAATCACCCCATAATTTTTTATAAGATCTTTCTAATCCAACCTTCCGGTGCAGGGATTTCTCCATTCTGAATTCCGGAGAGCGTTTCATGCAGCTTCGCCGTAATCTTTCCCGGTTTCTCCATTCCGCTCGGGAAAAGAATTTCCCGATCATGGTCTACAATCTTTCCAACCGGAGAAATCACCGCTGCGGTCCCAGCACAAACCGCATTCCACAAAATCCGGAACTTCAGCGAAGCGCACCTGTCTCTCCACTACCGGAATATGAAGCATCTCTTTCGCAACGTAAATCAGAGATTTTTCGGGTAATAGAGGTAGAATCGAATCCGACTTCGGCACAACGAGTTGTCCTTCCCGATCCACAAAGAGAATATTGGCGCCGCCAGGTTTTCCTCGACGAATTCCCGCTTAGCCGCATCCAGGTAAATATTTTTCCGCAAAACCTTTTTTTCTTTGCAATTTCATGGGAATGTAGACTCATTGCATAGTTTAAACCCGCTTTCACTGCGCCCGTTCCATGCGGTGCAGCGCGGTCAAAATCGGAGACCATGAGCGCAATCGGCGTTGCTCCTCCTTAAAATACGGCCCCTACCGGTGTCGTAAAGATACGGAACTGGTATTCCTCCGCCAGGCTGCACCCCGATGACAATGCCCGAGGCAAAAGGTACGGTCGAATATAAAGACTGGCTCCCCGTTCCATAAGGCGGCACGGAATCCGCATTTGCCCGAACCACTTCATCCAGGGCGGATAAAAAGCGCTCTACCGGAAAAACTGGGCATCTCCAGGAACGCCGCAGATTGAAACATTCTCTCGGCATTCAAGTCCGGACGAAAGCAGACAATCGAGCCGTCTTTCCAGCGGTAAGCCTTCATTCCCTCAAACACCTGCTGACAATACTGCAAAATACCTGCCGATTCATTTAACACCACATTGCTGTCTTCACTTAGACATCCCTTATCCCAAGCGCCGTTCCGATAATTCGATACATACCGTTTTCTCCGGTACATGATAAGCAAATCCAAGATGTGCATAATCCAATTTCTCTGCCATTTCTTTCCTCCGCTTCCTAAAAACGTACTTCACTCTTTACGGAAAAATTAGTATACCTTCCTTAAAGGAAGATTACCAGCAAATAGCTTCTCCTTCTCCCTCTTTTTAAGGCTGAGAAAATAATAAATACAGTCTTTTTATTTTCACGCAATAAGATTGTTTAAAATTTATTTTACTTGTTTTCCAATTTTAAAGGTGTATACTGAAAATAACAATAATTCTTCTTATTTTATCTATTATAAAGTGAGATTATAGTAGATAGAAAAAGATTGGTATCATCAGTCAAAGAGGATTTCTCATAATGCAAGACGCATAGAAGGAGGTTTTTATGCCATTTAAAAATGTTACAGTTGCCGGCGGCGGCGTTTTGGGCAGTCAGATTGCCTTTCAGACTGCTTACTGCGGTTTCCATGTAAAAATCTGGTTAAGAAGTGAGGCTTCCATTGAACGTTGTAAGCCGAAACTCGATAGATTAAGAGTCATTTATCTCAGTATCCTGGACGATATGAAAAGCGGAAATCCGGCAGCTATGCCAGAGGTTTATCGAAGAAATATCCCCTATCGGAACAGGAAATTGAAGAATGCAAAAGAAAGTGGAAGAGGCCTACAAGAACATTCTCTTAACGACTTCTTATGAAGAAGCGGCAAAGGACACTGACCTTGTGATTGAAGCCATTGCCGAGAATATAGAAGAGAAAGAGAGCTTCTATACGGAACTGGCAAAACATCTGCCGAGAAAAACCGTACTCGTTACGAATTCTTCACGCTCCTCCCGAGTACCTTTGCAAAAGTACACGGGACGCCCGGAGAAATTCCTGGCACTCCACTTTGCAAACAACATTTATAAGAGTAATACTGCGGAGGTCATGGGACACGCCGGTACGGAGCAGAAATATTATGATGCAGTCGTTTCTTTTTGCAGAAGAAATCAACATGGTTCCGCTCAAGGTTTTAAAAGAGCAGCCCGGCTATATCTTAAAATTCCATGCTGGTTCCCTTCCTGACCGCTGCGGAATCCTTTACTGGCACTCGGTGTTGCGGACTTTGAGACCATCGATAAAAACCTGGAAGCTCGGAACAGGCTCTCCCTACGGTCCCTTCCAGATTCTGGATATCGTAGGCTTAACGACCGCTTACAACGTCGTTATCTTAAACCCCTGCCGCAAAGGATCCGAACAGCGTACGGGAAAGATTGCGGCAACACTGAAAGAAAAATCGATCAGGGTAAGACCGGAATCAGCGCCGGAGAAGGCTACTACAAGTACAAGTAGAATAAGAAAAAGAGGATAGAAAAAGAGATTGTAGATAAAAAGAAATAAACAAGTTGTAACATTTTTACGAGCATTGGGATTCAGGGGAATCTGAGGCCCGCCAGCACTTGCTAGAGCTAGTGATAACGCCGCTCGAAGCTTAGTGCTGCTGCTGGGCGAGGTTGGCGGGAGCGTCCCCGAATCAATGCCCGTAAATAAAACTAGTCTGTCTTTATTCTACAATCTCTTTTAATCCTCATCCAGTTTCAATACGGACATGAAGGCGCTTTGCGGAATCTCTACGTTTTCCGAACTGACGCATCCGCTTCTTTCCTTCTTTCTGTTTTTCGAAGCTTCTTCTTACGGGATACGTCTCCGCCATAGCACTTCGCAAGTACATCCTTCCGAAGCGCTTTTAATTGTTTCTCTCGCCACAATATGACCGCCGATGGCTGCCTGAATCGGAATCTCAAAAGAGCTGCCTCGGAATCTCATTCTTCAGCTTCTCACACATCTTCTTTCCGCGCTCGTAAGCCGAATCCGCATGAACGATAAAGGACAGCGCATCAATCTGCTGCTTGTTCACCAGAATGTCCAGCTTCACCATTTTTCCTTCCTGATAGCCTTTCAGCGTATAGTCAAAGCTTGCGTAACCTTTACTCCTGGACTTTAAGGCATCAAAGAAGTCATAGATGATTTCATTTAAGGGGCAAATCGTATTTCAGAAGCGCCCTTGTCTTATCAATATACTCCGTGCTCTTATACACTCCCGCGTCTTTCCTGACAAAGGGTCATAATCGCTCCCACAAACTCGGAGGTCACCATCACTTCCGCTTCCACAATCGGCTCTTCCATGCGAAGAATCTCCGCCGGATCCGGAAGGTTGGACGGATTCGTCAGCTCTATCATCGAGCCGTCCGTCTTATAGACATGGTAAATAACGGAAGGTGCCGTCGTGACCAAGTCCAAGTCATACTCTCTCTCGAGTCTTTCCTGCACTACATCGAGATGAAGCAGGCCCAGAAAGCCGCAGCGGAAACCGAAGCCGAGCGCCGCGGAAGTCTCCGGCTCATATTGAGTGCCGCATCATTTTAACTGTAACTTTTTCAAGGCGTCCCGTAAATCCGGGTACTTCTGACTGTCGGAGGGATAAATTCCGCAGTAAACCATGGAAAGCACCTTCTTATAGCCGGGAAGGGCTTCCTTTGCGGGGTTCTCCACCGTGGTCACCGTATCCCCCACTCGCGCATCTCGGATATTTTTAATGGAGGCGGTAAGATAGCCCACCATGCCGGCGGAGAGTTCCTCTCCGGGAATAAACTGCCCGGGGGCAAAAGTTCCCACTTCGGTTACCGTGAATTCCGCGCCTGTCGCCATAAAGCGAATTGGCGTTCCCTTTCTTAATTCTCCCTCTTTAACCCTCATAAAAATGATAACTCCGCGATAGCTGTCATAGAGGGAGTCAAATACCAGCGCCTGAAGCGGATTCTCCGGACTTCCTTTCGGTGCAGGAAGGCGATGCACCACCGCTTCCAGAACCTCTTCCACATTTAAACCGGTTTTCGCGGAAATTCTCGGCGCATCCATCGCTTCAATCCCGATTACATCCTCAATTTCATGGGCAACCAGTTCCGGGTCCGCCGAAGGAGATCCACCTTATTGATAACGGGAGTAATTTCAAGATCATGATCCAGTGCAAGATAGGTATTCGCCAGCGTCTGCGCCTGAATCCCCTGCGTTGCATCCACAACAAGAATCGCCCCGTCACAGGGCCGCAAGGGCACGACTCACCTCATAGTTAAAATCTACGTGCCCCGGCGTATCAATCAGATTAAAGATATATTCCTTTCCGTCCTTCGCCTTATAGACGATGCGAACGGTCTGCGACTTAATCGTAATCCCGCGTTCCCGTTCGATATCCATATTGTCCAGAACCTGTGCCTGCATCTCCCGTTCCGTCAGTGTCCCGGTCATCTCAATAATACGATCCGCCAAAGTGGACTTCCCATGGTCAATATGCGCAATTATGCAAAAGTTCCGAATTCTGTCCTGCTGTATCTTCTCCATCGTAGCTCCTATATCCTACTTCTTAAAATGAAACAAGCTGTATACAGGAGCGGTCCTGCTTACAGGTATTTCCAGAAAAACAATCTTTCGGAACTATACCATAAGAAGAGAAACTTTTCTATATTTTCTGCCAAGCGCCATCTGCGCCAAGGGTATAGCCGTCTACCTTGGTATTGAAAAGCATTTTTCCGTTCTCCGCGCCGGACTCCTGGTTCAGATAGTACCACTTCACCTTTCAGCTCCTGCCAGCCGGTACGCATCTTGCCATTTTCCGCACCGACCTCTTCACTGAAGTAATACCAGAAGCCGCGAATCTCCTTCCAGCCAAGGCTCATCTCTCCCTGTTCACTGCCTTCCTTTTTCTTCAAAATAATACCAGGCATTGTTATAGAAAAGCCAACCGGTAAGCATATAGCCTTCCTGATTAAAATAGTACCAGCGATTGTTCAAAAAGAAGCCACTGTGCCTTCGGATACGTTCCATCCGGGTTCAGAATCCACCAGCCCTTTGCATCTCTTTGCCAGTTTACATTGGACGGCAGATTGCGGTCCGCCCCTAAAACCATCGGTGTCCCGCCGGAGCCTCCGCTTCCGCCTGCACCGCTTCCACCGCCGGAACCGCCGCTGCCGCCTCTACCGGAGCCGCCATTGCCCTTCCGGAAAAAGACGGAATCGGCGCTTCTCCTGAATCATCCGGCGTGTACTCCGTAAAAAGCGGGTTGACATATCGTGTGCCAAATTTCACGGAAGAGTGATTTTCTATACGATTCTTTCCCTTAAAACTCATTCTGTCTTTATAGAAAGCGCCTGTCCCGATAGCTGTAACGGAGGAGGAATCGTGATGGCATTCGTTTCTTTTCAAGTCACGGAAAGCGCTTTTCTCCGATGATTTCCAGTCCTTCCGGTAGGGGATAAATCTCCCTTGTAAGAAAGATTACGAAAAAGCGGAATCCCTATTTTCTTCAAATGCGTCGGGAAAACAAGATTGCCGTCTATCGATTTCTCATAAAAACGGAATCTCCTATTTCTTCAATAGATTCCGGTAAGATCAAGCCTTTCTCGATAAAAGTGACACCTTCTAAGGCATGAGAATCCAGTGCTGTAATATTCCCCTTTAATTCCAGATGTGCTTTTCTTCCTAGAGCATTCAAGAGCTTATTCCATGGGCGAAGTTCTCCGTTTGCAGTAAGGCCCTGCATCCGTCCGCTGCCTTCTATTGTAATCGTATAGGGTTTCTTTTCTCCTGTTACTTGCCAGCTAAAAATTCCCGTCGGTGCGAGGTAAGCGCGCCTCATCCGACACGGTAATCACTTTTTGCAACAATTGCGTCTCACTATATGGTCTATTGCTTCCTCCCGGATTCATTAAAATGTACAATAGTAGGTGTGCCCCGGTAAAAAGGAGAATCTGCTTGTATCCCTAAAAATCAAATAGAAAAGAAGTGAATACCCTATTGGTTCCGGGAATCTGCCATCTGGTACCGCTTGAAAAATTGTTAAATTTCAGCTCTCTCTTAAGACTTCCACTGTCATCTGTAAAGTTCTTCACCGTAACCACTTCGCTTGGATCTTCTGTCTTATACAGATAATAGTTCGCGTATTGACGTCCTGCCGTCTCCAACTCAAAGAAACATTTATTGATTTCCGGGAGCGTATAAAAATTCACATTTTTAAGGAAATGTTAGACTCTTTACCTTCCTGTTCTTCTTTCGCAACATTTTGCTGCACGGAAGTAAACGCCGGATTATACTGCCTGCTTCCTTTCTCACTCATAAATACCGGAGAAAGATTGATAATCGTATTTTTCTTACTATTTCCTACAGACTTGTAAAATGCCTTCTCCCCAATCCTCCGCACGGACGCAGGAATCGTGATGTCCCTAAGTTTTCTGAATGATAAAAGGCATGGTCCAGGTATTTCCTTTAGGGTAGAGGGAAGACTCACTGTCTCCAAATGCTCCATACTGCCAAAGGCTTCCACCTCGACATTCAGCTTTTCTATCCCTTCTTCTATAATGACTCTCCGAATCTTATCCCTATAGGGTTCCCAGGGGCCAGTTCAAATGCATCCGTTTCCCCTCTTCCACGAAGTGTCAAAGTCATATCATTTCCGAGGCCGCTTAAACTATACTCAATCTCCTTCCCCGCTCTTCCGCTTAGAGATGCCTTCTGAACAATAATCTTATATTCTTTTGTTTCCTCCACCTGACCATCTTTTATGGTTACAAGCAGTTTGGCTGTTCCTTCGTGCAAGGCCTCAATGGCGACTTCTCCATCCCCGTCATGCTTTAGGCTAACAACGGCGGGATCTATCTCTTTATGTCACTTTACAGCGCAAAACATCGTAGTCAAGCAGTTTATAAAATACTGATTGTTTCCCCTAACTCCACCGCCACCGTATCCGAAAAATAGTTTTTCTTTCATAACCAAAGAAACGGCAAATAAAGAGAAATGCTCTGCCGATACCTCTACTGCATTTTCCTTTTCCTCTATCTTTTCTGTCGCAAGCTTCTCTGCCTCTGCATCTACGCTGTCCAGGTGAAATACGGAAATCTGCTTTTCCGCATCCTCCTGTAAAAAGGGAATATTGGAAAACTGCACCTTCACTTCCCCTTTCGTGGTATCCGGCTGCACTTCCTCTCCGTCTTTGTTAAGCACTGAGATATCAAAAATCATGCTTTCAAGAAGATTTTCCTGATTCTCGAGAAGCTTCTCTTTTAAAGCGCTGTCCACCTTCCGCTCTGCTGCTTTACCGACTTTCTTTACTTGTAATTTTGCACCCGTCGGAAGAGACTCCGGGGTCTGCTTTCACCGAGACAAGAACGCCGGAGATTTCTTTTTCTTGTTGAAACGCTTCCTCCGCGTCTTCTACTGCTTCCTGCGATTCTTTTTCTGTTTCCGTCTCTTTGGATAAAGCCTTTCCTGCTTCCCCGTCTTCGGGTGTAAGTTTTTTCCACCTCCGCGTCTTCGGATATAGCCCTTTCCGCTTCCGACTGCACGGCTTCCCTCTTTAGGCCTTCTGCAGAAACAACAGTCGTACAGATGCAGGGACATAAAGCAGAAGCATTGCCAGAATTTTTTCCACATTCTTTTTGTCCATTTTCCTCTTTCTTTTTCTCCTTCTTTCAGGGGGATATCAACATTTCTAGAATACTATAATGCTTAATTTAATTCAATATCTTCAAATAATTAAGAAAATCACTTCAAAATTGCCTTTTTCATCTCAAAAACCGCATTTTCTCTCGTCTTTTTCGCAGCTTGACAGACTACGGCATTTTCGCTATTATCTCTCTGTATGTTTTCAAACTGTCCGTGTCCAGATATTTGAAAAACAAAACAAGTTAATCTCAAAGCTTTTCTACCGCTTCATAAAGCGGGTGAAAAGCCTTTCCCACAACGAAATTCTATCCATAACATATAAAAAGGGTTCATAAGATCGACTATTCCGCGGCTGGAAGGTTTTTATGGAAGAAAGGTGTAAAAATGGCAAATATCAAATCCGCAAAGAAAAGAATCGAAGTTGCAGCTGAAAGAAATGAGAGAAATAAGGCAATCCGTTCCGAAGTAAAGACTTACATGAAGGTCTTCACTGCATCGTGAGAATAACGACAAGGAAACAGCAAGTGCTATGCTCGTAAAGGCGCAGAAGAAGATTGCTATGGCACGCAGCAAGGGTGTATACAAGGCAAATAACGCTTCCCGTAAGACAGCTCGTCTCTACAATGCTGTAAAAAGAAGCTCGGTTAATCCCGAAACTTCCTTTCGAAAGCAAAAACGAAACTCTCTCTTTTGAGGGGTTTTTATGCTGTCCTATTTTTATTTTGCCTTTTCCACCTTTGCTTTTTCCTTCTCTTCACTATGATAGTAAGTAAGTATTTCTATAGTATTCTCATTCTCTTTTCTTACTTCTTATTTGGCTTTTTCTTCTTAATTGGCTTTTCTTCCTATTTTTGTACTATCTTATAAAGGAGCTCTCTATGTTTCTCTCCCGCCCCTCTTTTCGCTTGCTCTCTCTGTTCTTTTTGGAGAAAATTCTGCTCTGCCCGGATCTTTCTCTCTCCCCATCGCTTTCTTCTCTTTCTTTTTTTATCTTTCTTATCTCTCGATGCTCTTTCGAAAAAGAAATTTCGTATCTTCCTGCTTTCTCTCATCTTTTTCTGCTCTTCCTCGCTTCACTTCTGTACAGTACTAAAGCACTTTTCAAAAGCAAGAGGAAACCATCAGTCTTTACTTCCCTTTCCGCTGTAGAGTAATCGGTAGAATAACTTCCCTTTCTGAAAATGAGAAAAACGGTCAAAATCCTTTTTGCAGAACTGTACCATCTTCAGTTCTTTTTCCGCAATGCCGGAAAAATCTCACCCCTTCGCAGAAAAGAAAAATGGAAGGCGCGTAATGCACTTTCTTTCTCAAGCTACTGCTTTACCTTGATAAAGAAAAGGAAGACTTCCGACTTTCCCCTTTATCCCGGAGATATTTTACAGGGAAAAGGACAGTTCAAAGAACTTTCTCCGACAAGAAATGAAGGAGAATTCTCCTTTCTGCACTATTGTAAAGGGAAGGGATAGAGGGCCTGTTCTTCCTCCAAAAAAATAGAGGCAATACAGACCGTCGACACTCCTTTTTCTAAAAAGTCCTGCATCGTTTTCGAAAAAGCATTTCTGAAGATTTGGACTGCCCTATATCCGGAAGAGCAATCCATTTTTGAAATGCCTTTTTCTCGGAGAAAAAGGCAAGTCTCGAAAAAGAAGAGCGAAATCTCTACCAGGAAGCCGGCATCAGTCATATTCTTGCTGTCTCCGGGCTGCATCTCTCCCTCCTCGGCAGGCTTCTACAGTATTTTTGCGCGCTCTGGGATTCGCTATCGCCCCTGGCCTCCTTTTTCCTCTTTTTTATTCTCTTTTATACTATCCTTACAGGAGCATCCGGCTCGACTGTTCGTGCGGCAGCCATGCTTCTTACCCATTTTCTTGGAAAAACCTCGGAAGAGCAAACGACGCACTGTCATCCCTCTCTGGCGCTCCTTATGCTGCTCTTATATAAGCCGCTTATGCTCTATTCCACCGGCTTTCAGTGTTCCTTCTTCACCCTTTTTCTCCTCCTTCTTCTTTCCGAACGAAGAGGAAAAAGAAAAAGCGAAAGAAAGTCTCCAAACAATGGGAAAAAGGCAAAAAAAGAAAAACAAGTAAGAAGACTTTTGCATACTCCTCCCCGCTTTTTCTCCGGGAAAAAGCAATTGCGCTCTTTCTTTTTTATCTCGGTCTATTCCCCTCCTTTTCCCTCCTGCAATATTCTTTTCCTCTCTATGCTCCGCTCCTGAATCTCCTTCTTCTTCCCCTTCTCCCGCTGCTCTTCGTTCTGGGCATTTCTCTCTATTTTTTCTTCACTGTGGACACACTAAAGTACTCTCTGTTTTTCGCCTCCTCCCTGTCCTTTCTTCTTCGCATCTTTCATGCCTGCATCTCTTTCAGTCTCACTCTGCCCCATGCCACTGTTCTTCTTGGGAAAATGTCTCTCTTTCGGTTTACGCTCTATTTTCTGTTCTTTTACGCTCTCTATCTCTACAGAAGAAAAAATGCGCTCTCCCTTTTTCCAAAAAATCTCTTCAAGCTCTTTGTCCTGCTCTTTCTCCTCTGTCTCTTCCGCTCTACCTCCCCATTTCCCCGTCCAAAGCGGAGATTACGGCACTTTACGTCGGTCAGGGCGACGGTTTTCTCTTCGAAAAGGAACTTTGTTTTCACGATAGATAACGGCTCTTCCTCGGATAAGCACTTTTGCAGAAAATACCCTGATTCCCTACTGCAAAGCAAATCGAATCCGGAAAATCCGTTACGCCCTTATCACGCACTCCGATATTGATCACACAAGCGGAATACAAGGCATACTGGAGCAGAGCGGCTTAGCCGAAAAAATTCCCCTTTCTATCGAAAACCTGATTCTTCCCGTACAGGCTAGGGAAGACCACCGTTATGATATTCTGAAACGTCTTGCAGCGAATCACGGCGCGGAGATTCTTTACTGGAAAAAACGGAGACGGAATATGCAGCACAAAAAGACTTTCCTTTCTCTCTGTCCTGCTACTATCCCCTTACAGAAGAGCCAATGAAAGAGCGAATGCCCATTCCCTGGGTTGTATCCTTCGTTATGGAAACTTCTCGATGATTTTCACGGGTGATATGCCGATGGCGGCGGAAGAATCCATGTTGACTGCACTAAAAAGAGGGGTAAACCCCTCTATGGATATCGTAAAAGCTTGCCCATCACGGCTCGAAGACATCCTCTTCTCCTCTATTTCTCTTCCGAAACACAGGGGCGTTTCGCCCTGACTCTCCTACGGCATAAAAACCGTTATAGGCATCCTCACTCGATTACTCTGCAAAAATGTAAAGAATACCATCTTATTCCTTTGGAAACTGCAAAGCTCGGAGAAATCTTAATTCAAACGGACGGAAAAGAATACCGGATTACCGCCCCTGTCTTCCCTAGAGCTGTGCCGGCCTTTTGATTGCCGCAGCACCAGACCATTTTTCTCCAATATGACATGAAATAAGGAGAGAAAGCGGTCGAACCACAATTTCCGGGTCATAGCGATGCGGAAATTCCGCTTCCAGCTGTTCTCTGAAACTCTCCGCCTGCTCAAGGTTATCGGTGTAGGCAATCGCCAGAATAACTTTCTCTGCTTCCGGATCGTCCAAACGGTTCAGCGTCTGATGCAGACCTTCGATAATCGCTTCCCGCACCTGTCGCTCCGTCCTGACTTTCTTATAGGAATCCAGTTTTCCGCCCTCATTGATGGCAAGAACCGGTTTAATCTGTAATAAAGTCCCAATCGCAGCTGCCACGGGCGTAATCCTTCCGCCCCTCTTCAGATAACTCAGATTTTTGCACTCCGATATAGATTCCGTTATCTCCGGTGGAATGGTTCCAGAATATCCTGAATCACTCTCCCGTTATATCCTTTTTCTCCAAGTTCTTTTTGCAAAATGCATTGCATCCTCTCCGTTACGGAAACCCCTTTTGCTATCGGGCACAAAAACTCTTCCCAAATAGGGTTCTTCCTGTGAAAAGCATGTGTGCAGTCTGTGTCGAACCGGAAAGTCCCTGAACTTAAAGGGATATGCACCACCTCGTCATATTCTTTAATAAGGAACTCAAAGCTTCAAAAACACTCTTCATGGAAGGCTGGGATGTGGATACCTCTTCTCCGTTCAGGAGTCTTCTGAAAAACTCCTCCCGGGTCATATTGATATCTTCAAAATACTCCTGTTCTCCCCATCCGAGAGGGCATGGGCACAACAGCAATGCTAACTTTCCTTCCTCGGGTGATTCCCCGAACCTGAATCCGTGCAGATTCCGATTTTCATTGTCACTCCTCTCTACTCTTTCCGGAGAAGACTCTTTCCCGTCATCTCCTTCGGCTGTGGAATACCCATCAGTTCCAGGAGAGTCGGAGCAACATCCGCAAGGCATCCGCCTTCTCTTAAGCGATAATCTTCCTCACTCACCAAAATGAAAAAGGTACCGGATTCGTGGTATGTGCCGTGTAAGGCTCTCCGGTCTGTTTTATCAATCATGACATCCGCGTTACCGTGGTCTGCAAGCACAAAAAGATTGCCATGAACAGACTGTACCGCTTCAACCACTTTGCCGAGGCACTCATCCACAACCTCAATGGCCTTAATCGCTCGGGAAGCACACCGGTATGGCCCACCATATCAGGATTTTGCAAAATTAGCCACTACCAGATCATATTTGCCTGATTGGATGGCCTCTAAGCTTTTTCCGTCACGATATAGCAGCTCATCTCCGGCTTCAAATCATGAGGTCGGAACCTCCTTCGGAGACGGCACCAGGATTCTGTCCTCATTCTTGTACGGCTCTTCTTTCCCCGTTAAAGAAGAAAGTGACATGGGCATACTTTTCCGTCTCGGCAATACGGAGCTGGGTCGTATCCAGATTCGATACCACCTCACCCAGGTGTTATGAATCTCCTCTTTCAGGAAAGCAATCTCTTTGTTCGGAATCGTCGGGTCATAATCCGTAAAAGCAGACAAAAATATCTTTTTCTCTCTCCTCTATTAAAAGAAAGAAAAGCTATCATCACAGAAACAATGACAAATTTCTCTTGCACGATCCGGACGGAAATTGAAGAAAATAGCCGCATCACCATCCTCAATCTTATGCGCTTTTCCCTCTTTTAAGATAACGGTAGGCAGTACAAACTCATCATAAACCTTCTTCGCATAGGAGGCATCCATCGCTTCCTCTACGGAAGAAAGCCGTCTCGCCTACGCCATCCACCATTGCACGATACGCTTTCTCACTCTGTCATAGTTCTTATCTCGATCCATAGCGTAGTATCTTCCGGAAATGCTAGCACTCTCTCACTCCGAGTTCTTGCATCTTCTTCTCACCGCCTGTAGAAAACCTTTTTCCGGAATCAGGAGGGTATCTCTACCAGTCTAAGCATGAAGATATACCTTCTCAAGTCCTTCTCTTTTTGCCAGTTCCAACAAGCCATAAATATGATCAATATGAGAATGCACGCCACCGCTGGAAACAAGTCCCATAAGATGCAATGCGGAATGCTCTTTCTTACAATGCTCCACAGCCGCTTTCAATGCCGGGTTGGATGTCCCATCTGGATCGCCTTTGTAATCCGCGTCAGTTCTGATACACGATTCTTCCGGCACCCATATTCATGTGTCCAACTTCTGAATTTCCCATCTGTCCATCCGGAAGTCCGACAAAAAGGCCGGAAGCCTGCCCTTCAACATAGAAAAATCTTTTTCAGACGATCCATCACCGGCGTTTTCGCAAGACTATGGCATTGCCTCTTTTTCTTTTTCTTTCCCCATAACCATCGAGGATCAACAAAACAGTTGGTTTCTTCATCTATATCCCCTCTCTTTCTCTATACCATTTCAAAAGCAAATGCATCTGCTTATTCGTTTCATACCAGAAAAGTCTATCCCAAAGTTCTTCGAACGTCAATAAAACTCCTCGCTCTATTTTCCTGCAAATGCTTCTCTTCACTATGTAAACTCGGGAGTAGGAACGCAAGTCCCCTCTTGCGGCGATACGATTTGTCGAGATATTCCACGAGCCACGTACGATATTCGTAAAACGAGATACCGCAAGCTTTTTCGAGTGATATTCGTTATACATAAAAATGTCGTATTGCAAAACTTCGCAATACGACATTTTCTTCATTTTGAAAATTAATATTTTCCGGATTTCTCTCAGTACGCCTTCGGGTGATTACAGACAGGGCAGACCTCCGGAGCCTCCGCTCCTTCGTAGATAAATCCGCAGTTTCTGCAATGCCAAAGTGTAGTACTTTCCTCGTCCTTGAAGGTGGTTCCGTCAAAATGCCCTGCAAAAGCTTCTGGAAGCGCTCATCATGGGACTTCTCAACCTGTCCAACCAGACGGAACTTTGCAGCAAGCTCCTTGAAGCCTTCCTTGTCCGCTACCTCGGCGAAGTTCTTGTACATCTCTGTCCACTCCGTAGTGCTCTCCGTCCGCCGCCGCCTTCAGGTTCTCTTGGTGTCTCAATACCGCCTCCAAGTCCTGCAAGCTCTCTGAACCACATCTTTCCGTGATACTCTTCATTCGCGGCAGTGTCATCAAAGAACTGGGCAATCTGCTGATATCCGTCTTTTTCTTGCCTGGGCTGCATAGTAGTTATACTTATCTCTTGCCTTTGCTTCGCCAGCAAACGCTTCCCACAAATTCTTCTCTGTCTCTGTTCCCTTGTAATTCGCCATAATCTATCCTCCTTTACACTCCTGAACCATCAACTTCCGCCACACAATAAACGCACTGTCCCTCGCTCTTCCTACAAATTCTCTTCTTGCCCTTCTTAAAATAGAAATGGAGGAAGCACACTTCCTCCATTTCTATGTGTCAAACGAAAACACGTTCAAACACGGGACAATCCACAAATGTGCTTAAAGTAAGCTTATCCTTCGATAAAAATAATTCAAGCGAATCTTGTTGGATTTTTAATACAGTATTTAAAAAGTACAATCCGTTTTTGGGGTAAACCTGAACTTAGCCGAAATATCTCTTTAAAAAGAGCCTGGAAAAGCTTTTCCGTGTCTTGCTTCGTCTCTGGCCATCTCATGAACCGTGTCATGAATCGCATCGAGATTCAGTGCCTTCGCTCTCTTTGCAAAGGTCAACTTTACCGGCTGTAGCACCATTCTCTGCCTTTACACGAACAGTCAGGTTCTCTTTGGTGGACGGAGAAACAACCTCTCCTAAGAGCTCTGCAAAACGGGAAGCGTGATCCGCCTCTTCAAATGCAGCGCGTCTATAGTAATCACCAATCTCCGGATAGCCCTCTCTGTAGCAGCTCTACTCATAGCTAAGGTACATACCGACCTCAGAGCACTCACCTTCGAAATTCGCTCTTAAGTCATTCTTGATGTCTTCCGGAACATCCTTTGCCACACCGACAACATGCTCTGCAGCCCATACCATCTCATCGCCCTGCTCTACAAACTCTCTCTCGGTGCCTTACGTACCGGACACTTCTCGGGAGCGGTCTCCCCTTCAAACACGTAACCACAAACTGAACAAAACCCAAGTCTTCATAACATTCTCCTTCTCCGCCCTACTAAAAGGCAAAACTCAACTTTAACAACTCTAAACTCAACTTATCGGAACTTCCTCGATATGATTAAACAAGTTCCCTTTATGCTCATTTACAGGAAATTGTTTAACCTTCTTGTGTTTTTCTTCCATAGAACCCTCCACAGCTCTACAGAATCACACACACACTAGAAGACCAAAATCGTGACCGGTGACGACTCCCTGAACAAACTCCTCTGCTTCAGCGTCCAACGCTTCTGCAACTTTCATCGGTACGTCATACACCCTTCCGCACTTCTCACATACAAAATGATAATGTGCCTTCACTGTCGGATCAAAGCGGTCAGCCCCGGAAACAAACGTTAACCTCCGGATCTCTCCCCATCGGACAGAAGCTTTAAGTTCCGGTACACGGTCGCCAGACTGATACTGGGATCCTTCGTCCTTAACTCGGCGAATATGGTATCCGCTGAGGGTGATCCTTGTGACCACGAATCTGATCCAAGACTTCTTCTCGTTGTCTGGAATAATTCATCAGCCTTCCCTTTCTACTTACTTTGTCATTATCTTCTTTTTCGATAAAACAAAATTGATAATCACTATCAACATTGCATAATATAAAGTTCCTTCTTCTCTTTGTCAAGCATTTTTCTAAAAATATTTTTATCTCTTGTGCTATGATAAGCAGCGGTACAGAGAATTATGGATGAGAAAAAGCAAGAGGAAAATATCATTTTCAAGAAAGGGACAGGATATGGGACAGATTCATATAGAAAAAGACAGAGATTAACGGACTGTGTATCATTACACCGACAGTCCACAAAGACAACCGAGCTAGCCTTTAGCGGAGTCTTATAATGAAAGAGATTTTTCAAGAAGCGGGGCTGAACTTACGCTTCGTACAGGACAACCAGAGTATGTCCCAGAAAAGGCGTTCTGCGCGGTCTCCATTTTCAAAAAGAATATCCGCGGGAAAAATTGGTTCGTGTAATTAGGGGAAGAGTTTATGACGTAGCTGTCGACCTCCGCAAAACAGCGCAACCTTCGGTAAACAGCTTCGGTATCATTCTTACCGAAGAAAATAAAAAATGTTTTACATCCCGGAAGGCTTTTGCACAGGTTTTCTCTGGTTCTTTCCGACACGGCGGAGTTCGCCTATAAGGTGACCGACTTCACCACCCCGGTGATGAGGCGGGCTTGCCTGGAATGATCCCGAAATCGGCATCGTCTGGCCGGAACTTAGCGGCAGCTATCAAGGAAATGCCGGAAGTGCAGGCTATCACATGGAGAGACGGAAGCCCCGCCGATCTTGTCCGAAAAGATGAACTCTGGCTTCCTCTCAAAGAGTTTCACTTTCTAAAATGGCAAGAAATTTACGGATATTGGAATATACCGTACCGGAGAGCTTCCACGGGAAAACCGTAGAAGCTTTTTACGTGAGGAAGGCTACACGAAAAAGACTGCTTTCCTCTTTGGAAACAGAATGCAATATGAGAAAATGGGTAATCCGTCACGGTATGACGGCAAATGGGTATTTACCGTCGACCGTCTCTCGATAGGCGATCACTACGTATCTCTATTCTGGAAACGGAAGAAGAACCTTCTGCACTGGATTTTTCCGCTCCCGCTCGAGATGGTTTACGAGATCAGGATATCTCCTGTTAAATAAACCCCGCGGGTATTCCGTGTCATCCCTCTCCCGGGCATTTTGACGGAACGCTTGCCGGTGCCATAGTGTATCACTATGAAAAGAGGAGAATAACCGCCCCTTTGTCTGTCGCTTGATTCACCGGCTGGACCTGGACACAAGCGGTATTCTTCTTGTCGCAAAATCAATTTTCCGCTTCCTTCCTGAATGGGAAGAAATGCAGAAAAGGACAGATTCAGACGTTACACGGCGTTCTGCATCGGAAACCCTTATCAGCGTGTTTCCCAAATGGCGGAGGAAGGCAGGCTTCCTCGCGGCGTTTCCTTCGGAAAAGAGATCCGAATCCATGCCCCCGATAGCTCCGCACAGCGCGAGGCCGAAATGCGCCGTACTGTCGATTTCGAAATTGGACAAGATGCCATCACAAACATTCTCTCCATACAATTCCTTCCGGAAATCAACTGTTCTCTCCTATCATTAGAACTGGAAACGGGAAGAACGCATCAGATTCGTGTGCACCTAGCCTATATCGCTTGCCCCTTATTGGGTGATTTCTTCTATGGCACAGAGGAGAATGCTGAAGTCCACAGAAACAGGAACGAGAGACAAGTGTTCCTTCAATCGAAAGGCAGGCACTCCACTCCAGTTCTATCCGCTTCATCCACCCGGTCAAAAGAAAGAGATGCACTTTTCTATTCCCTTCCGGCGGATATGCAAACGGTGATGGACGTAGGAGAAAAGCAAAATAGCTGCCTTTCTATCCTCTCCTGCATAAAATCATCTCTTTTCCGTAAGAAGGGCATCCATATAAACATCCCTCTTGTCATCGGAATCTTCGGAAACAGCAAAACGCGAAAAACAGAGGCATAGCTTTCTTCCCTCCGCGTCTTTAAAGAAAAACGGTCATAGTATCCCGCCCCACTGACCGAGGGCGCCCCCTCTTCGTCGATCTGCTGCAACGCAGGGAATCAGCGATTAAAAGAAAACTGTCTACGTTCACTTCCTGCACTTCTTCTTCAACCTAAAAATCCCGAGTGTTCCTTCTTCCAAATCTTCCCAACTCCGAATGGGAAACCGCTTCCATTTGCCGTTCTTTTTCGGGTATGCATCCTGGAACAAACACTTCCTTTCCCATAGAAAGCGCTGTGGAAATCAGCTCTCTTTGTATCCGAGTTCTTCTTCCATAGCGACATAGGGTGAAGACCGTCTCCGATGAGAGAGAAAAAGAAGGATGCTCGAGCAGGCGGCTCTCCAATGCCGTATTCCATTCTTTCAACTCCGTGATGAGAATTCCTTTCGCAATACAAGGCTTTCTCTCCCATTTTTCTTCTCCGCATCTATATTTGACGAAAGCACGGCTCTCCCCTTTCTGTACAAAAAACGACTGTCTTTACGCATTTACTCAGTATAGCAAAAAGAGGCAAAATCTCTCTTTATCCCATACTCTTCTCCAGATGAAATTATTTTCGTTTTGTAATAAAACAATTGAAAATAAAAATAATATATATATTTCTATTTACAAAAGAAATTTCTTGTGCTATAGTGCAGACAGAACAGAAAAAGCAATGCAGCTTCTTCTCTGAAGAGAGAGGAGAAGAGCAACGCAAAGTGCAAGCGGTAAAGCTTGCGAACGATAACACAAAGAAAGAGAGGTACAATCCGATGGACCCAGAGCGGTACTTCTTTTTGAAGGAGAATCTTAGATTAGAGAAAACGAATATTTTGCGTAGCATTAGGCTATCGGTTTGTAGAAGACTTTCTTCTTATTTTTCCGAAACAGGCGACCTTCAAAGAGAAAAGGAAGATACCCCATCAACCATTTGTATTTTTAGAAAATCCATGGTGCGAGTCCATTTTAAAATATAAAAAGGCTAGAAAATAAAAAGGCGGTATAGACCAATAGCTGCATAAAATAATTGAATATCGTAGTGAGTTAAAAATAAAAAGTGAAACTCATAGAAAAATAGAAAAAGTATACGCTACGATGACGGGCGGGTCATAAAAGGCCTCACGGTCGTAAGAAATACAGTGGAATAGCGAAATCCATAGCGTGTTTCCTAAATTACTTTATGGATTGCTCGAGTAGTAAGTGTTAAAAGGATTGTTTATGAAGAGGTGCGGTCGAATGACTGCACCTCTTCTTCGCTTCTTAACGAGTATCGCTCGCAGAGCGGCTGTAATCTCGGATTATAGGATAGAAATGTGTTGATAAAATCCGCCCTACAGCCTTTGTTTGATCAGCTAGCGAGGGCGGCTCATCTGACTTATAAAGCAAAACGGAGTTTAACGGGCAACGACTTCTTCCACAATGCGAGGACAAGCACATCAATCATTTTACCAGAATGCATTGAGATTCAGATACTCATAAATTCCATGAAAATTATCTCCACCGTTTGAAAGATTCGGGCAGGGAAGTCCCTTATAGGAGAGACTCGCGCCATCTGTCCCGCCACGTATCAGTGTAACAATAGGCGTAACTCCTTCTTTCTCGAAAGCCTTCTTCGCCGTTTCCACAATACCATGCGTGGGTCCCTCAGCATCTCGCTATATTATAATAGGAATCTTTGACTACCGCTTCGAACGAAGCGCCTTTTTCCCCATACTTCCGGTTCAGTTTTTCCGCTATATCCTAGAAAAATCTTCTTCTTTTCTTCAAACTTTTCCTTATCGTGGTCACGAATAATATACTCCATCTCCGCATGACTCTCTTCCCGACATAGAGCAGAGGTGGAAGAACCCTTCATACCCTTCCCGTGTTGCCGGGATGCGGGAGAAGCATACTGTTGAATTCCATGGCAAGGAGCACGGCATTCAGCATCTTTCCCTTCGCTGATCCGGGGTGTACATTGACGCCATGAATCTTTAGGCGTGCTGAGGCTGCATTGAAGTTCTCATATTCACGCCTCCCCAGCTGTCGCCATCCACTGTATAAGCAAAATCCGCCTTGAATCCCGCACATCAAAAGGGCGCGCCGCAGCCTACCTCTTCATCCGGAGTGAAGCCAATCGCAATATCCCCGTGCAAAATCTCCGGATGCTGCTGCAAATGGGCAATCATGGCCATAATCTCCCAACCCCCGCCTTGTCATCCGCCCCGAGAAGCGTTCTCCGTCCATCAGCCATCAAATCATCCCCGACCTGCTCAAAAGTCTTGGAAAGACCTTCGGAACAACTATTCTTCCTCATTTAAACGAATCTCTTTTCCGTCATGGTTTTCTCGCAATACGAGGCTGCTGTTTTCTCCGCTTGCGAGAGGGCAGTATCCATGTGGGAAATAAAAAGCCGATAGCGAGGCGTCTTTTTCCTTCGCCTCACCGGAAAGGTTGGATAAAAATCCTTCCGTATACATAGCAATGCTCATCGAGGCGAACATCCGGAAACGCCAAGTTCCTTTTAATTCTTTTTCCGAATTCGTACGAAGCTTAAACTGCTTTTCACTGGAAGGAATCTTATCCTGATCGGAACTGACCTTGTGTCCACCTTCAAGTAAGAAATTAAACGTTCTGCATCATAACTCTGTCCTTTCTATTTTTAAACTGCCGATTGTCTCTCTCTTTTATCCTTTGCTTCCAGTACTGTCCCGTTCGCTACTATGGTCTCTCGAGATAACTTTGTCCTCCGTGACCGGATGTAATTCCGCTAAATCATACGGTGTCTCTGGTAGACAAAATTTAACTCGGTTGCTATGATTACAATTCGATCCCGGAACGCCAGGATAAAATCGGTTTCTTTCTCGGATTGTCCTCCGGACAATAGTGCCGGAACATCCGGCTTCAGTCCTCTCTCGAGATCCCGCCTATATTCCTTATCCAGATCGTAACGGTCATACTCAGGTGTCCGTCACAAAGATTTGTCTGGAAGAACATGCCAGATCGATAACTTCACATTCTTTCACTGTCCGCTACTACAGCACAACTCTTTATTTCTTCTAAGCGCATCCTCATCTAAGCCGGTGTAACGGGATTGCGGAACATAAACTACATCATCCATCCCGCGCATCAGCATTTTCTTCCGATGCAATACGCGATGCTTATCTACGCCGCTCAGCTTCTTCTTCAATAAAACTTTCTGAATACCGTAATGATAAAAAGTCACCTGTGCCCCAGCAGATATGGAAGGTAGAAAAAGACATGGGTCTTCGTCCAATCCATAATCTCCGTAAGTTCCTTCCAGTATTCCACCTCGAAGTCCATCTTTTCTACCGGCGCACCGGTGATGATCATGCCGTCATAATTCTTCTCCTGAATATCCCGAAACTCTACATAAAAACGCATTAAGATGCGTCGAACTGGTGTGCGTCGCCTGATGACGGAGACTTTCATAAACGTAACTTCCGTCTGTATCGGAAAGGTTTGAAAAGCACACGGAAGGTCCAACTCCGTGTCCTCCTTCAAAAGCATAAGATTCAAAAATCAAAAATCTTGAGCGGACGAATGTTCTGGGAGACCGCACGGTTCTCATCCATCACAAAGATATTTTTCAGATTCCAGAATATGCTTTGCAGGTAAATTATTCTGTACTTTTATCGGCATGCTTCCCTCCTACTCTCTTACGCTCAAAGCGTTTATACAGTGCCGCCTGATCCTTTACAGCCTGCCATGCGCACTCGCCTCGGTCACAATCAGAAGATTCTTTCCATTCTTCCCTCTTCCGCTGCTGACCACACAGAACTTAGACTGGCTGACATATCCGGTTTTCGCCATCTGTGCCGTTGCGCCACCTGTATCCTGCGTTTTTAATCCGCTGAAGGAATAAGTTCGTGAATTTCAAACCGTTACCGTGTTTATTCGTCGGGACGTCTGGTACTGTTCTTTCATCAGAACTTCTCTTGCAAGAGGATTCTGCATAGCCGTCGCCATAATCTGCCCCATATCCTTCACCGTCATGTGATGCGTCGCATGATAGAGTCCAGTTGACATTTTTGAAAAATGGCACTGCCGAAGCAGGCCCATCTCTCTCGCTCTCTGGTTCATCTTCTCGACTAAAAAGCGCTTTCCGATCCGGCAACTTCCTTCGTAAGGGCAAGGACGGCATCCGCTCCCGAGCAGGATGACCCCGATAAAACAAGTCCTTCACGGGAACCTCTTCTCCTACCACAAAACCGCAATTACTCGCCCCTCTTTGCTGGATGTAATTTACAATATCCTCTGTGATGGTAAGCTTTTTCTCCGGATAAAGGCAATACGTAACTG